>OHKV01000029.1_pt1 | contig 147283 bp, 96 predicted proteins | sample 1568951 | NCBI WGS metagenome assembly OHKV01 (sample SAMEA3879528, study PRJEB24766) | human gut metagenome | biome: human-associated habitat; feature: feces | place: USA | collected 1985/1987
GGGTACTTTTTTCGGGAAGAAATCTTCTTATAGTCCCCGTTCAAAAAAAGTACCTACTTATGCTATTACGAAGAAAAGAAGCTGATACTTCCCTAATTACTTACTAAGGATATGCTTTAGAACACTTAGAACTGCATTTATCAGCGTTTTATCTTTAGCTATTCAAAACCTTTCGCTAACTTTGCAGCAATTTCAGTGGGCTTAATGTGTTAAGACACTGGAAGGACATATTTAACGAAAGGTGTTATTGAGATTATCTTCTTTTTCTCAAATTCTCGCAAAGTTTGAAATGGAACGAAGATGATAGCAATAGCACCCCACCATTTGATATATACCTACCTTATATTCTGTAAGGCTTTAGATATTGTCAAAATTGGTGTGGGTAGCTATTGTTTTATCCGTTCCATAGGCAATGCGAGAAGCCAGAGAAAAAGGGTAAAGCAGATATAGTTCCCACACCTTATTTTTTATCCGCTTCTTCGGGGAATTGGGAAGCATATCTGACAAAAGATATGACATATATTATCGTCTTTCTCATTTTAATTGTCATTTGGAAGGCAGTTGAAGAACAGTAACTGCATAATAACCTCAATACTTAGTTCTACTATGGCAAGAATTTTTTATGTTATAACATTACTTACATCTTGTAATTCCAAGAATAGAAAAACAATGAGCAAATTACCATTTATCATTATTGGATTACTTAGTTTAATAGCTTGCAAAACAGACAGGACATCTGTTCCGCTAGATTTTGAGTGCTTTAATCAGCCACATATTTACATAAAGTACAAGCAACCGATAAACGGATATACGGTAAAAGTAATGTGGCTACAAGATGGTGAAGTAGGTAATGCTCTATTCTGTTTAGAAAAACAAGGAATACAGTATTATTGCTTTGCTGAGAAATGGACTGATAAGATTCTGTATGATAAAGATAACACATATCCGAACAACACTGTTATAGAATTGGACTATACAGCCAAATTAGAGAGCGAAGAATATCTTTCGGATGATTCTCCTTTCTTCTTCTCTGATGTTGATTTTGACGGAGAAGAGGAGTTTGTTATCAACCGCTATAAAAGTGGTTCAAGGGATTCCAATGCCTATGATGTGTACGATGTTACACCATACGGTTACTTTATACGGAAAACAGAAATACCATTTACAGAGTTAGAAAATGGGCAGTGCAAGTTTGATTCAAAAAACAAGGCTATTACCGTTTTCGGTTCTAATGGCTGGAACAATACTATCAATCATACCTACCAACTAAAAGATGGAAAAATTGAATTAGTAAAATTAGAATAACTATTTAAAAATCAAACAGAAATGAAAACTTTTAGATTAATTGGAATGGCTTTACTAGCCGTAGTAATGTGTGTGAACTTTACTTCTTGCAGTGATGATGATGAAGAAGAACAAGGAGAAACTTTCAATATTGAAGGTACTTGGCTATTGCAAAGTTCAAAAGGTTACATTGAAAACGGTAACGATAAAAACACTTGGGATGAAAGTTATCCAGATTTGCAGGAAACCAAATTGGAAGTTACTAAAAATTCAAATGGAAAATATACTTTCAAAGAGTATTATTTTCAAGATGGCTCATGGGAAAATGACCCTTTTACATACCATCCTACATTATCAGGAACAACATTGACCGTTACCCCTCATATACAAGACTGCTGGGATACTGCCGAAATAAAATCTTTAGATAAAACAAAATTAGTATTGGAATGTGTTGGTGATGATGGAAATGAAAACTGGTACACTCTAGATACTTATGTTGGAGCAAAATAATTAAGAAAAAAAGCCAACCTACCCAATTACGGATAAGTTGGCTTTTTCAGTTCTAAAACATAACATTTAACGCTTTCTCTTTTTAGACTTCTTACTAGGGGTAAGCCCATACACGCACTCTGGAAAATAGGTGCGGAGAAATGCTTCATTCGCTAAACTATAAGTGGTAACAGTATGCGTTTCTACAGAATCGGGTATTAGATACACCTTTGCATCTTTTCTTATCTAGTCTTTCATACTATAAAATTTTGAGTTTCACATATACAAGCATATTTAGTTTCTGGGACATTACCAAGATATAGATACTATTTCTGTAATAAATAAAAATAGGCGTACTTCTATAGCTGATACTAGTAATGAGGTAGTAGCAATAATATAATATCCACTACTAGACTGCCATATAATGTATTACCTATACTAGTAATACTTTGCTAGGTACTATAGTAATACTAGGCATACTATAAGACTGTTATTTTTGTTTATAACAATAGGATAAGACCCACCCATTATTAATAGCTATTTCCACCATCTGATTTACAGTAATTAGCTCGTCTATCTCCTCTGTTTCCATTACCATATCAGCATTAGAAATAACAAAATACTCACCTTCCTTATAGGCATCAAACTTATTTATAGAATTTTGAAACTTAGCGAAAACGCCACTAATATAATAGGCTTGCCGAATATCTCCCCTATCATTAGCATTATAAAATACATAGTAAATACCATTTACTGTATATACCTCTAGCAATACCACACCAAAATTAAGAGTAACCAATCCCCTATCTCTATGTTGCTTCTTAAATGTGGTTATCTTATAAGGTACTATCTTATTTATTAATTCCTTTACTAGCTTTCTCTTTTCCGCCTCATCAGTTTCAGCCTTTTCAATTATATCAGATGGTAGATTAGGTTGGCTATAAAATATTTTTAGATTAACGAGATTATCTATTTCTCCTTTAATCTGTTCAATAGCACTATCACAGTCAGACATTTCTTTTCTAATATTCCTAGCTGTCTTATTAAATTCTGTCATAGCCATTGCTAATACAGATTCATCAGCCATCGTAGCTACTGTATAGGCTTTAGATAATTGTTTCTGTAAACTACTTTTATGAGCATTATAGTTATCAATATTAGAAGCCAAATGAGTAATCTTTTCAGTAAGTTCTTCTACCTTTAACTCCCTTTCCTCATTGTTAAGATTGGCAAAAACTATAAGTTCCTTTTTGATAAGTTCCCATATAATTGGTTCTGCCTTTTCATTGGCTACAGAGATACGATTGTTACAACTAGTAGCATTATTAATACCACTCATACACAACCAACTTAAAGCCTTTTTCCCATTAATTATTCGATAACGCTCATTAGTCGTTTTTCCTCTACTATCATTTCCTTTGGCTCTTGGGGTCATTGTATAACCACAGTAGGGGCATTTAAGAAGCTTAGATAATATATAGGTAGTTTGTTTCGGATATGGCTCACTCTTTACTCTGTTATTTTTCCTTTTTGCAGTTGCTTTCTCAAATAGTTCCGTATCTACTAAAATAGGCACTTTCACATCAAAGACCTCTATTTCTTCTGTATCGGGGTCAGTAAGACTTATTTTCTTAATACCAGTATGGTAACTCTCATAGGTTAATATATGTTCTATAGAGCCAACACTAAATTTTCTACCTAGCAATTCACCATATTTAGCCGTAGTAGCCAAAGCTGTACTTTTAAGAGTAGAGCCATCTTTTATATACTCATTAAAAACAAAGACTACAACCTCAGCCGCCACTTCATCTACTATCCAGCAGTTCTTTTTACTCTTATCTTTACCACCATAACGAGTATAACCAAAAAATGGCTGTCCTACTGAAATTTGATTATTATCTAATTCATTCCTTCTACCAGATGCTACTTGTGTCTTCAAACTTCTAAGATACTTCCAAGCAGCATCAAAAGCAGCACCGATAACTTGTTCTGCATCTCTAACCCTTTTTCCGTTATCTGGGTTGATAGTCCAAGTATCAATATCCCTAAAATAAACTGGTATGCTCATATTGATAAGTTGTCTTACATAAACTCTACCAGAAGCGGGGTCACGACTCATACGGCTAACTTCAGCTACTAAAACTACATCAAACTTTTGTTCTTTAGCCGCTCTTAATAATTTATCTATACTCTCTCTATTCTTAATAGTAACATCGTCTTTACCAGTTATTTTCTCTCCAAATACCAGATTTTCTATATCATATTCATACCCTAAAGACTTAGCCAGCCGAGTTAAATCCCTTGTCTGCCTATCTAAATCTTGATTCTTAGTAGAACATCTTATTAAAAATGCCGCTTTCATATCTTATTCCAGTTGTTTTTACTACATTTACATCTATTAAATCAGTTCTGCCTACAAATATATAAACAACATCACAACTATGCAAGTATTTTTCAAATAGCGAGTTGCCAGAATTCAATCGCAGCGTACTGGAAGTCCTCCGCCAACCGCTGGAAGACCGAAAGATCACCATTTCCCGTGTGAAAAGCAATGTGGAATACCCTGCCAGTTTTATGCTGGTAGCCTCTATGAACCCATGTCCTTGCGGATATTACAATCATCCGACAAAAGCTTGTGTATGCAGTCCGGGACAAGTACAAAAATACCTGAATCGTATCTCTGGTCCTCTACTTGACCGCATCGACCTACAAATTGAAGTAGTTCCTGTACCTTTTGAGAAAATGTCCGATGCACATCCGGGAGAAGCAAGTTCCATCATACGGGAGCGTGTAATCTCCGCCCGACAAATTCAGGAAAACAGATATGCAGATATTCCGGGCGTTTACTGTAATGCACAAATGAGCAGCAAACTACTTTCCCTATATGCTCGTCCGGATGACAAAGGTCTTGCCTTACTGAAAAATGCGATGAACAGGCTTAATCTTTCCGCCCGTGCCTATGACCGTATACTAAAAGTGGCACGTACCATTGCCGACCTTGAAAACAGTGACCTGATACAGCCCTCACATTTGGCAGAAGCCATCGGATACAGGAATCTGGATAGAGAAGACTGGGCGGGATAATCCAGAAAAAAACAATAGTTCACTATTTTCCCCCTAATTTGCATCATTTTCTCCCTAACTATAACTTCATTGGCTTAGATTTGCAGTAATCAAAATCTAAAATACTATGGAGGCAAAGACATTATCCCGTTTTTTCCCAAAGTTGTCACTTATAAGAAAGGACAACATGGAACGACCGCCTTTATTCTTTACATTACATCTATCCAAAGATAGTAATATAAAGCAAATATCCTTTTGTCCTCCATTCATCTCAATTAATTGTATATCAAAATATTACAATAATCTTGTAATACACTTGAAATATATCTGTAATAAGTACAGCCTACTTTTGCAGCCAGAATAATATTTATAAATATACAGAAGAAGAGAAAATAATTTATAACTAAAACTTTATTTTATGCTGAATGTACAATTAAAAAGAAAAAGGACATTTGCGCAAAGCGTGCTCTTTGTAGTGTTCTTGCTAAGTAGTACCTTAGCATTTGCCCAGAACAAGGTTACCGGTACTGTTACAGACAAATCCGGTGAGCCATTGGCAGGCGTCAATGTATTAGAAAAAGGCACCACCAATGGTTGTATCACCGATCTTGACGGTAAATACTCTATAGAAGTGAAAAGAGGGCAAACCCTCATATTTACTTTCATTGGCTTTACTAAAAAAGAGGTTCAAGTGAACCAAAGCGCTATTAATGTAGTAATGGAGGAAGATTCCCAAACATTAGATGAAGTAGTAGTAGTGGGATATGGTAGCATGACGCGTAAGGATGTTACCAGCTCTATCACAACAGTGAAAGCAGATGATTTGAACGTAGGTGTCTACACTAATCCGGCGCAACTGCTACAAGGAAAAGTTCCGGGATTGACCATTGCCAATACCAGTGACCCTAATGGCTCGGCATCTATCTCTCTGCGTGGTACATCTTCTTTACGCGAGGGTGCAGCCATGGAACCATACTACGTAATCGATGGCGTCCCGGGCGTCAGCCTGTCGCTTATTGCTCCGGAAGACATTGAAAGCATCGATGTTCTTCGTGATGCCAGTGCCACAGCCATCTATGGTTCAAAAGCCGCTAATGGTGTAATCATTGTCACCACCAAGAAAGGTAGCAAGAATGGTAAAACCAATGTAAACTACAGTGGTTATGTAGCTATAGATAATACTTTGAAAACTCTGGACATGATGAATGCCAGTGAACTTCTGGCCTATGCCAACGCAAATAATGTCGACCTTTCCCCCTACTACGATGTAAACAACCCGGCCGACACCAATTGGCAGGATGAAGTATTGCGTTCCGGTTTCAGCCACAATCATAATATCTCCATCAACGGTGGCAATGAAAAAACCACCTATAGTGCATCTCTCAACTACATCGACCGAGAAGGTGTTGTGAGAGGAACTTCAATGGATCGCATCACAGCCCGTTCTTTCTTGCAAACCAAAACTCTGAAAGATCATCTGGATTTGTCGGTTAGTGTAAATGCAAGCATAACCAACAAACAAACGGCCTCAACCGAAAATCAGGGACGGAGTGTACTGGATGCCATGTACTATTACAATCCGCTGGTTCCTGTAAAGAATGCAGACGGTTCCTGGTACGCTAATACAAGTATCTCACAAAGTTATAACCCGCTGTCAATGGTCTATGAAGATCAGTACAAAACAAAAGAGAAAATGTTGCAAGGTATTGCCAAAGCAACCCTTCACATCATTGACGGACTAGATTGGAATCTGAATCTTTCTTATCAAAACGAACAGTATATTTACAGTAACTACAATACTACACAGTCACAACTTCCCAACATCTCTTCCCGCCACGGTCAGGCTTCACGCAGCACCAAGGAAAACATCAAGAAGCAGATGGAAACTTACGTCAATTATGACCATGTATTTGCCGACAAACACAAACTGGGTTTGATGGCCGGTTACTCTTGGGAGCAGAACGATGATAATGATGGCTTCGGCTTAACTGTATACAACTTTTACGACGATTACCTGAAATATTACAATATGGGATTGGCCAACAATATGGATATTGACGGTATTAATAGCGACAACAAACTTTCAACCCTGCGCATGATTTCATTCTATGGCCGCGTAAACTACAGTTTTAACAGCAAGTACCTGTTCCAAGCTACCATACGACGCGATGGTTCTTCCGCTTTCGGCAAGAACAACCGCTGGGGTACATTCCCTTCCGTATCATTGGCATGGCGCATTACAGAAGAAAATTTCATGAAGAATCAGAAAGTGTTTGATGACCTGAAATTCCGCATAGGCTATGGTGTAAGCGGTAACTCACTGGGATTTGACGCCTATACCGCACAGCAAACTTACGGTGCATCGGGTTGGTTCACTTACGTGGATCCCGTCACAGGATCATCCTCCAGCTACCGTACACTGGCCGCTACCAAAAATGCTAATCCAGACTTGAAATGGGAGCGTACAGGCATGTTCAACGTCGGTATTGACTTCGGATTCTTCAACAACCGACTGACCGGTACCATCGAATACTACGACAAGCGCACAAAAGATCTGATCTTTGATTATACAGTTTCTACCAACCGTTATCCTTACGGCACAATGACTGCGAACGTAGGTGAGATTAGCAACAAAGGTATCGAACTGACTATCAACGCCACCCCTGTAGTAACAAGAAACTTTACCTGGAGCACTACTTTGAACATTTCACACAACAAAAATAACGTGGAATCGCTGTCTAATGATGCTTACTCAGTAAATTACAAAGACTATGGCAACCCGGATTTGGGAGGTTATGCCACCACTAACGTGCAACGCCTGATGCCTGGTAGTCCTGTAGGACAGTTCTACCTTTGGGAATGGGCAGGATACAACGAGGCAGGCGGTTCCGTCTTCAACGACTATGACGAAGACGGCAATCTGGTAGGCACCACCGATTCTCCTAACGACGGCGACCGTCGCAAGGCTGGTTCCGCACAACCCAAAGTAACCTTCGGGTGGAACAATACTCTCAACTACAAGAATTGGTCACTGACCGCCTTCTTTCAGGGCATTGCAGGAAACAAGATTTTCAATGCCACACGTGCTTTCTACAATAACGTAACTCTGCTCAATACAGGTAAGAATATCTTAAGCGAAGTGGCTACCATGCAAAAAGCTACCGATACACGTGCACAAGCTCCTTCCGACCGTTATATCGAGAATGGATCTTATCTGCGTCTAGCCTCTTTATCATTGGGCTACGATTTCGGTAAACTGGGCGACTGGGTAAACAGTCTGAAAATTTATGCTACCTGCAACAATGTGTTTACATTGACCGGCTACAAGGGTGTCGATCCTGAAATCAATCTTGGCGGTTTACAGCCGGGTATCGACTGGCGTAATACCACTTACCCCCGTACCCGCACCTTTATGTTTGGTGTAAATATTAACTTCTAATCTCTTAAAAGAAGACATAAATATGAAAACAAGATATATTATTTCCAGTGCCCTGATGGCACTTGCAACCGTCGGTTGCACTGACCTGGACGTGGACATCAAATCGGTCTATACGGAATATCCCACTGATTCGGAAATCGCTATAGAAGCTAGAATCAGTAATGCTTATTTCGCCTTCCGCGATGCCATTGGCCGTCGCTACGATGAAGGTATCTCATGCAACTCTGATGAATATACAGCAGTCAGCTTTGGTGGTGACTACTTAAATGACCGCGACATGGCAAACTTCTCACTTCACAGTGTAGATCAGGATGCCTGCAAAAACCAATTAAACGTTTATAGCGAAATTCAAGGTGGTATAACTAAATGTAACCAAATTCTCATGGATTTGGGAGACGAAAATGTATCGGTTTCCGCCCCTGTACGTGCAGCGCGTGCTTTCTATACTTTTTTGCTGATGGACAATTGGGGTGACACCCCCATCATTGACTATCGATTACTGGGAGCAGATGGAATAGTAGACCGTTCTCCACGTGCCGATGTAGCCCGTTGGATTGAGACCGAACTGCTGGAAGTGCGCGATGACTGCCCTACGGAAGTATCTTCCGAAACCTACGGCACACCCACCCGTTGGATGGTAGACGCTCTTCTTGCCAAGCTATACATCAATTGGAATGTCTATACGCAAGATGTCACCAGTGCCAGTTGGTCATCTACCGCTACCAATGAAAAGCTGAATGATTGTGTTGCAGCGTGTGATGATGTAATTAAATCCGGTTTGTTTGATTTGAGCGACGATTACAAAAAGAAGTTCATGTATGACAACGGCCCACATATCAAAGATTTCATCTATGCAATGCCATTCGATGCTATTACCCAGACAGGCATGACGTACGCCCGTTTCCGCACTTGGCGTCAAGGACAGAAAGATAACGGCTTTTACTCTGTTCCATTGGCTTCTTCCGTAGGTGGCAACATGGCACTAACTCCAGAATATGCAGAATTATTCTGTCTGCCGGGCGACCGCCGCAACGATGTGATTGCCGGTGATGCGAATGCAGAGACATTTGATGTTTATCAGTACGACGCCACAACTGGTGAAAAGACGAATGTACGCAACACTTATCAGGGCACTCCTGTCGTTTTCACCAAAAAGATTACACTGGCTACACAAGATGGAGACCTCAATACAGGTAAAAATCTAACCGGATGGGTTCAAGGGTATAAATCCATCAAATTCTTCCCCAACGTAGAAGAAGTGAATGCCCATAGCCGCAACCAGAGTAACGACATACCTATCTTCCGCTATGCAGATATTTTATTGATGAAGTGCGAAGCCATCGTTCGTGGTGCATCCGCCACCAACGGAGACACCCCTCAAAGCTTATTTAATCAGATTCGTTCGTATGTAAATGCTCCCACGATATCTTCCACCCCATCATTGCAGGATATCCTCGATGAACGTGGACGTGAATTCCTGGATGAACACTGGCGTCGCAACGACCTGATTCGTTTCGGTGACTTCGAACGCGAATGGGGCTTCAAGTATTTGAACCCGAATGCCAATGCTTTGACCAACCGCTTGTTACCGTTAAGTCGTGACATTTTGAATGTCAACACCAATTGGAAACAAAATAACGGATATTAAGTAATTGTTTTCTTTTAGAGTTTCTAAAACCTAAAGCCCCGCATTGCAACTGATACACCCAAATTAGTCAGTTGCAGTGCCTGGCTTTTTCATTCAAACAAAAACTTCTACCAATGAAAACCAAACTAATCACACTATCCTTCCTATTGTTATTCTCAACAAATACTTTTGCACAAGATACCGGACTTACCAATTACGTCGATCCGCTTATCGGTTCCGAGGGACTGGGCCGTGTCTTCATCGGTCCTTCCTGCCCCTACGGAATGGTGAAACCCTCACCGGACTGTACCCCACGTCCCAACAGCGGCTGGTTGCCCATGCCCGAACAGGTGGACGGCTTCTCCCAAGTACACGTTAGCGGAACAGGTGGCGGCCCCAAATACGGAAACATCCTTGTAATGCCTTTCTGCAACGGAATGGACCGCATCAATCACATCGACCATCGCAAGGACGAAACAATAAAATTAGGATATTACTCCACCCAATTCCAGTCTTCCGGCATACAAACAGAAATTACCACCGCCCCCAAAGCATCGTTCTATCGGTTCACCTACCCCAAAGACTCCCTGAAATCACTGGCCATCGATGCCGGATTCTTCTTAGGTGAAAGCCCCGTACCCGATGCCCGCGAAGCTCAGCAATTCGTAGGTTCCGAAATACAAATCATCTCCGACCATGAAGTCATCGGCTACACCCGTATTCGCGGCGGATGGAACAATGGCCGTGCCTATACAGTTTACTTTTACGCAGAAACCGACAAGCCTTTCGTAAATACAGCTACCTGGAAAAGCGATAAGATCACAGATGAGAAGTTCCAATACGACTCACATCAAAAGACCGGAGCCCTGTTGCGCTTCAACTCTTCTGAAGACGTTATACAACTGAAAGTAGGTATCTCTTTCCTCAGCTCACTGAAAGCACGTCAGAATGCCCATACTGATATTCCTCACTGGTCATTCGAAACTGTACACAAACAGTTACTGGCCCAATGGGAAGATTTACTCCAAAGAATTGAAATCTCTCCCCGCACCCCCGAAGCACAGAAACGTATGTTCTACACCGGCCTCTATCATACCATGATTATGCCTGTAGACCGCAGTGGAGAGAATCCTCTCTGGGCAGATGACGAACCTTATTACGATGACTTCTACGCCATCTGGGACACTTACCGCACTTCTACTCCACTCATCACCCTGATAGACCCGAAACGTGAAACAGACATCGTCCGTTCACTTATCAACATCTACAAACGAGACGGCTACATGCCCGACGCCCGTAGCGGTAACAGCAATGGTCGTACCCAAGGCGGTTCGAATGCTGAAATCGTAATAGCCGATGCTTTCGTAAAAGGTCTGGAAGGAATAGACTATGAACTCGGTCTGCAAGCCATGCTGAAAGATGCAACCGTCTGCCCCGGCGACCGCCATGAAGCGGAAGGGCGTGGCGGACTAATCCCCTATCTGGAACTCGGCTATATCCCCTACGGCATCCCTCGCGCCGGAAACCGCACCGTAGAATATTCTTATTGTGACTATGCCATCGCCCTGGTTGCCAAAGGTCTGGGAAAAGAGGATCTTTACCAACACTACCTGAAACAATCCGGAAATTGGAAGAATCTCTGGCGTGACGATTATGAACATGCCGGTGCCAAAGGCTTTATCCTGCCCCGTGATGAAAAGGGCAATTGGCTGGATGAAATCACTTTCGGAAAATCCAAGATACAAAAACCGACTTTTACCTATACCCCCGTCACCTTTGAAGGCCCTTGGTACACTCCCTGGTGGGACATGTTCTTCTATGAAGCTTCTTCGTGGGAGTATTCTCTGAGTATTCCGCACGATGTTCCCGGACTGATTGAGAAATGCGGCGGTGCAGAGAAGTTTGAAACACGTCTGGATATTTTCTTCGACAAGGGCTTCTTCAATGTAAACAATGAACCGTCTTTCCTCTCCCCCTGTCTTTATCATTGGTTGGGAAAGCCCTACCGGAGTAGCGACCGTATCCGTGAAATCATCTCCAAGAACTACAACGATGGTCCTGTCGGACTACCGGGAAATGACGACTCGGGTGCCATGTCGTCCTGGCTTGCTTTCCACATGATGGGATTATATCCCAATGCCGGACAAGATTATTATCTTATCAACACTCCTTTATTGGAAGAAACAATCTTCCGGCTGGATAACGGAAGGACTTTCCGGATTTCCACCCAGGGGCTTTCGGACAAGAACAGATACATACAATCCGTCACACTGAACGGAGCGGCTTACCCTTACTCAGCTATACGGCATAAAGACATCATTGCCGGTGGTGAACTAATCCTGAAGATGGGAAAGAAACCAAGTGAATGGGGGCAGCAATTATTGTTGAACGAAGAAAACAAGAAATGATGAAGAAACATATAATTCTATCCGTCTTATTGTGCCTGGGCTTCACCGGAAGCCTGTTGGCACAGAGCATTGTACCCGATACACTGCTATTTGTATTCAAACTGCACGGACAGACACGGAAGTATGAAATGTCTTTCCGCGAAAAGCAAGATTCAATCTGTCTGTATTGGGGAATAGAACGCAACCTGAAATGGCAATCGGGAAGTTATACCATGGGACCTAAGTCCATAGAGCAGGCCGTACAGCTCAGTTTCCTGCAACCGGAAGACGGTAAGCACGTACAGCTCTCTCCGGAGGAAACGGTTTACTTCCTTTCCCGCTCCGCCTATAAACAGCTGAAGGAACAGAATACACTTGTATACAATCAGACAACATACTCCGTTCTGGATAGCAATGAGAGAGCTTTGGGTTATCCACTCATTCATGTGAAAGATGCTGTGGAAGGATGCGAAATGTGGATACTGGATAATCCAAAACTTTCGTTAGTATGGAGAATGCGCAACAACCCGTTAGGGATTAACTGGGAAATAAGTACTCCTGAATTACCTTCCCTATAAAAGACTTTATTTATCACATAATCCCCTCATATAGAAGGTGGCATCTTTCGTTACAAAAGATGCCACCTTCTATCAACAAGCTTTCAGAATTCGTCATCCACTCCATCCAGTCAGCTACGTGAAAGGTTCTGTATATAAATATCCAGACTATCTGTAGCAGATAAAGCCAATTTAATCTTAATACGTTGTTTAGCCTTCAACACAGATCGGGGGTGGCACCATTCTTCCTCACTCGTCACAAGACCATAAGATGGGAGCCGATGAAGTCTCAACAACTGCCCCATCGCCAACATTAAAGAAGAAGAACAATCCGTTAGAGCCAATGTCTGCTGATAATCTTTCAGTTGCCTTGTCAGTTGTTTATTCCGATGCAATAGGCAAGCGTTGAGATTTTTATCATAAGTATCTATAGCTTATTATAATGTCACCGGCTCCGCCTGATTGCTGACAAACACCTGCACTCCATTCTCTATATGAAACACCTGTTCTTCCTCTCCTCTAGTCAGACAATGCAGATGAAACAACGCCCCTTTCGGCATATTATTATGTTACATCCATTATTCTCCAACTTAGTAATGACTAAAAAATAACTTGGTACAGATTATGCTGGTTTTATTAGGTAACACTTAAAAAAACAACTTGGGACAGATGAACTCGGGACTATAAAGTTATTCAAGAGTTTCGCAAGTAGCCTGAAAGGTTACATGCGAAACTTGAGTAAAGTTACTTTCTTACTTTGTCAGGACATATTTTTATTTTCATTTTTATCTTTCAGTTCTTCAGCCTATTCCCGAATCGCCTCATTTATAAGCTTTACGGCTGAAACCTCCACTGAATGAGCTGAACCATCCCGAAATCACTCAGTGATGCGACCGATATGTCAATATGTCAAATTGACAAATTGATAATTCTAACGTGCAAGAATGCTTTCTTTCAGCGCTGTCGGAGGGGAAGAAGTGAAAAGCGCAAGGAGAACGTTTAGCAAAAACGTACAATGATTGCTGTCTGCGAGAAAAAGAATCACTATGATCTTTTTATCTACCGATCCGCTTTAAATAGTCTTTATGATTAACAGTATTACTGCAAAATGAAACTTGCCGGATGGTTGGAACTCGTGTTCAGATAGAACAGAATAAACCGGTTTTGGAGAAGGCTACACCCTTTCCTCCGGATGGTGTCACCCTTTTTGCAGAATAGCTACACCCTTTTGGGCAAAAGGTGTAGCCATTTTGCAAATTACATAGTTAGTTGTGCGCAATTACATTATTAGTTATACCTTATTACATGGTTAGTTATGCTCAATTACATGGTTAGTTCGAGGCAAACAGATGGTCTGTTTCAAGGAAAATGAGGATTCATTGAGCCAGAAGAGCCTGTTTGCATCAAGCACATGTTAGCGGAATGCACATAATAATATCTTTATGCTTGCAGAATGAAAATATTAGCATCATTATTATTATTCTATTAAGTCCGCTCGTTGCACACTTGCGAAACTCTTAAGTCGTTCATCAACAATAGGCGTGACCCACCTATATATCGGACGTGTCGCATCTATAGATCCAACGTGCCGCATCTATAGATCCAATGACACCCATATATAGATACTAAAAGAACCGGCTGAAAGACTGAAACTAAAAATCCTGTAATTATAGTTTGCCAGTATATCCGTTTGACGGAATTCAGCCATTTGATGTTGACACAAATCTAAAAACTGATGACAAACAAAGACCCATTGATGAATCTCTATCATCAAAACAAATTTCCCATTCAACCGGATCAGAATCCGGGTTGAATGGGAAATATATTCTTTAGATTTCGTTTTCTATTCTATCACAAGAAGAGTAGCAGAATTACTGATTACTCCCACCAATTGATATTGCCGTTTTCCACTGCTGCCTGGAAATTCGGATACTTGATTTCAATGTTCTGCCGTTCATCAGTCCACTCACAGGTAGTCGGACAGCACAGTTTCCCTGGAGCTTTCCCCACTTCTGCCGGCAATATCACATCATTCACGCGAACGGGTATATCTTTTATATCGTTATATCTGTTCTTTAGTCGGAATATTACCGGAGCTTTTGCCTGCTTATCATAAGTATTCACCATTGTGGATTGAGAAACGCCAAACAATTCGTGTACTTCATTGTCTTCAATATACAAAGGCATTGTACCACCGGCTGCCTGTAAGGTCACCACAGTTGCACCATTCACGGTTACGGCATCAAATACAACATCATTGAAATCGAAATCTCCACCAGATATTGTAAGGTCTTCCGCCATGATTCTTTGGGCTTTTATATATTTAGCCGGAACAATTCGTACGATCCAATCGCTATAATCTCCATCCGGTGGAGTGTTTTGATTCATATAGCATTCATAATCAAGTCCAACATAATAATCTCCCTCATAGAATATTATTATATGTTCATTGTATCTATGAGTTCCTTCGCCCTCATAGCTGAATGAACTTGTACCGCTGTCATACATAAACATGATACTTCCGGCTGATTTATTGAAATTGTTAACTTTATCCGGAGCTCCATTCTTCTCCTTATGTACAGCCAATTGATTCATGTTGTCCTTATCCCCATAGTAGACATGCTGAACAAAGAAATCCGACCAATTCACACTCTCTATAACAGTGGCCTTTGAAGGATCTTTGAAAAGCTCTACAATTTTGTTTATTTTCTCAGAAGTAAGATCATCACTTGAGGGAACTTCCACGAAATCTTTCCATTGATTGTTATTAGTATTAGCACTACGTGTTGTTGCCCCTCCAAATCCCCAATTCTGATTAGGAGCAATTGCTCCATACTTTCCTACAAAAGCTGCTTCATACTGAGCAAGCTTCACATCTCCTGCTTTGTCCGGATCGTATAGACTATCGGAACTACAAGAATACAAGGCGCCTACAATGACACTTAAAAGTCCCAACTTTAGAATTCTATTCATACGCTTCCTGTTTTTATGTTAAACGACTCTCTTATTGCCCATTACTTTGCAGTAAAAGCATATTCTCTGATACAAAGATATGCATTTTTTGCACAAATCATACTTATATCAGGATAAAATATACAACTTTTAGTTAAAACAGGAGTTAATCGCTCTATAAACGCTAATGGTTGGGGGGGGAATCCATTATACATTCCCACTCTACTGCTATTCTCCTCCTATTATTTCCGCCAAGAAAGTTTTAACCTCCTTCCACGAATAATAAGGAACCGTTTTACTCTTCAATGGCAGCGTCACTTCACATTCGTTCAACAGGAATTTCACCAATATATCATTCTTCTTATCGCGATAGAAAATCAATTGGAGATTAGCTCCCATAGGAGAAACACGGTAATCCTGCCAGGCAAGATGAAACTTCTCCATGTCCGCCTCTTGATTACTGCATCCTTCTATCTGCATCAAAGCAAGCAGACGAATAAGATGTGTATCATGTCCGAAACGGAGGTCCGCCGCAGGAGTTCCTTTCTTTATGGCAGCATCCGCACTTTCCAAGATATTACGCAGCAAAGGTACAGCACAACGAGGCATCAGGCCGCCATTGAGCGGAGCAGCAGCATTGCAGACGTACATACGGGCATTCACTGTCTTCCAGATACCTACCAATTCTTCATATTTAAAGATATCATAGAAAGACAAATCTAACTCTATATTCTGCATATCGGCAGCAATCCAATAAAGGCTGCGCATCATGGCGTCTTGATCGGTTATCGCTTCAGGCTTCACAAACAGGGAAGCCATCAGGCGTTCGGGACGGACGTTCTTTCTTTCAAACTCTCTGAAGTCACGCCTCCACGAAGCCTTTTCTGAAGCAAACGTCTCACCTTCGGGGGAGGTATAAGCAATATAATCCATATAACGATGGTAAGCTCTACGGTCTACTCGCAGGGCAGGATTCAGTTCTTTCAAGCGTTCGGTGAAATAACTCATACTCATGGCACAGCGCAGGGAAGTGGACGAGCGGGCGTCAATGAAAGCGCCCTCCCGAAATACTTGCGGAAAGTTATGATACATCCGTTCGGCTATCTCACGGTGCTGGCGTTCGCCAAGTGGGGTGATGCTTCCACTACATCCGCGAGCATCTTCCCAAACCTTATGCAGACGTTCGCGGACATCCACGCCGAGGGAAGTCAGTTCGGAACATTGATAAAGAGAATCAAAGACACAGATAACTTCCGTATAACGCTCATCCGCCGTCATCCAGCGGGAGCCGTGACGACCGTAGTGGCTGATGTAAAAAGGCTCATAACCAGCAGAAGCAGGGGTATAGGTGGATGGAGGAGCAGGATAAGCATAATAAATACTTCCTGTCTGCTCCGGCGTTAATACAGACTGGGAACGAGCGGTGAAAGCACACAGCAAATACAAAATAAAAATTATGCTTTGTCTCATCTTCGTGACGAATTTAAGTTATAAATATGAATCAGTGACGAGCTACAGACTACAAGCTACAAGTGCCTTTCGGACTATAGCGCAGCTACTTGTAGCTCGTAGCTTTTATTTCTTTATTTTCAGATTACGAACATCCTTCTGCCCAATGCCTTCTGTTGCCTGATCGGGACGGATATCTCCCCAAGTAACGGTGCAATCATCTATCAGAATATCAGATGCCGTATCGATATAAAAACCATACGTCTTATCATGGATAAACCCTTCGCCCACACACGGACGTTTATCATAGATACCACCCTCATAAGCCGTACGCTTTTGCAATAGCAGGTCTACGTCTTCAAAGTAGATATGATTCACTTTGTCTTGTGTATCCCCACCTACAAAGATGCCGTTCTCGCTGGTGCATTTGATATTTGAAAAGTAAATACGGCTCACCTCTCCGCAACGTCCTTCGGTAGCTCCCTTCGGGAAACGCCAGCCGGCATCCTTATGATTGCCTACGGCACGCGGATAGGAAGTCACGTAAATAGGTTCCGCCTTTCCCCACCAGACATCAGAGAAGAACATGCAATCCACAATCATATTAGAGAAAATCACATTGGTAACCGTTCCTTCATCCCGGTTCTGAATACCGATGCCACGGTTACTGTTCTTGATGATACAGTTATTGAACAGTACATTATTAATCTTATCCATATTTTCCGAACCTATCTTGATGGCACAGGAACGGGAAACCATAGTACAGTTGGTTACAACTATGTCTTCGCATGAACCGTATTCTTCAAACTCACGACGATTCTTCAGACAGATGCAGTCATCACCCGATTCGATATGGCAATTGGCTATGCGCACATTCTTGGAATGGTCTACATCGATGCCGTCACCGTTGCGTATCTTCAAGTTATTCAGGATAGAGATGCCATCGATGGAGACATCGTTGCAACCGATGAGATGAACCGTCCAATAGGCACTGTTGCGGATTGTCACATCACGGATCACTGTTTTCTCTATATTGATAAGCGTCAGTACATGCGGACGGGGATCAAAGTCGGTCACCGGTTTCAGTTCATAAGAGTCTTCCAGTTCCTTACCCATAAAGGAGACACCGTTTCCATCTATGGCTCCTGTTCCGGTGATGGATACCTCTTTCAGATCTTGACCATAAATCCACATCATGCCTTCACCACGATTATCACGGAAAGCGCTCAGTGTATAGGCAGCCTCATCAGGATTGGCAAGCAGACAGGAATTAGGTTCCAGATGCAGTTCCACAAATGAAGCCAGATGGAAAGGGCTGCACATGAAAGTACGCCCTGCCGGAACCAGTACCGTTCCGCCACCCGATTTGGAACACTGATCGATAGCAGCTTGTATGGCCGCGGCGTCATCGGTGACACCATCACCTTTGGCTCCGTAGTCCATAATGTTATAAATAGTCCCTCCGGTCTTCGGAGTGCCGCATGCCCCTAACAGCAAGATGCTGCACAGGACAAACAAAAATGCTTTTGCTCTCATATAAGTTATCTTTCTTAAAATTAGTAAGCTACGGGCTACGAGCTGCAAGTTACGAGCTACAAGCTACGAGTGCTGCGCTATATAGTCCTATAAGCTATCAACTATTATTTTATACTAACATACCGGAAGGCACTTGTAGCTCGTAGCATGTAGCTCATCACTCAATCACCGTCGGCGGACAGTCTTCCGCTGCCGTTCCCCACTCCTTATTCGGTTTATCCCCCATCACAAACTCCATCACACCACCGTTCACTATATCTTGATGGGTAATGTAGTTTCGCGTATAAGGTTTTCCGTTCAGCGTTGCCGACTGAATATAGATATTCCTCTGCGATGCGTTACGGGCTTTCACTGCGAACTTCTTTCCACTCTCAAGATTCAGCGTGAAGCTGGGGAATGAGGGGCTGGCAAGTATATAATATGGAGTACCGGGACACACCGGATAGAATCCCATAGCGGCAAACATGTACCAGGCCGACATCTGTCCGGCATCGTCATTGCCGGAAAGTCCACCCGGTTCATTCAGATATTCCGTTTCCATAACGTGGCGGACAGCACGCTGAGTCTTCCAGGGTTCACCTGCATAATTGAACATATAAGCAACCTGATGACAAGGCTCGTTTCCATGCCAGTAACGTTGTTCACTGAACATGGAATCCAACTTGGCTACATACTTATCTTTCCCTCCCATACTTGCCATCAGTCCGTATGGATCTTGCGGCACGTACCAGGTATAGTGACAGGGGGCACCTTCAGTAATAAAACGGGCAAAATTAAAAGCATTGGCATCATTCAGAAAAGTACCATCGGCATGGCGCCCCTGGGCATATCCCGTACGAGGATCTATCACATTGCGATAATTGGCAGCACGCCGTATCAATGCCTGGTAATCATCCGTCTTACCCAAAGCTTTTGCCATCTGTGCAAGGGCAAAGTCATCATAAGCATATTCCAAGGTACGTGATACCTGTTCCTTTGTATGAAAAGCATCAGGTACACCGTCTTCAAGAGGAATATATCCGTACTCCAGATAAGAGGTCAGAGCTCGACGCCCCATACCATTTTTATATTCATCAAGGTTAGAAGGAGTTTCAAAGGCATTCTTACGCATTCCTTCATAAGCCTTGTCCACATCGAAATTACGAATCCCCTTACAGTATGCATCGCTGATGGCGGAGATACAATGATCGCCTATCATAGCGGCAGTATAGCTATTCCAACAAGGAAAGATGGGCAACCAACCACCTTGTTCATATTTATGCACCAAAGATTGCATCATATCTCCCCCCTTTGTCGGAAAAAGCAGATTGATCATCGGATGCAGGGCACGGTAGGTATCCCACATACTATAATCCTCATAATACGTTTCTCCTTCAGGAAGTTGGCATATCGGAGTGCCATTCGCAAAAGAGGGATAACGGCCATCTATATCATTGAATGTATGCGGCAGAAAAGAAGCACGATAGAAAGCACCGTAAAACATTTCCTTGTCTGCAAGTCGTTCGGTCTCTACATCAATAGCAGAGAGATGTTTCTCCCACATCTGTCTTAGCTCTGTGCAAGTCTGTCCAAAGTCCCAATGAGGAATTTCAGCTTTCAGGTTCTTCAAAGCACCATCCCGGTCGGTAAAAGAGGAGGCAGCTTTCACCAATACCTCTTCACCTTCGGTCACATCAAACTCCACATAGGCACCTATCTGCGCCGCATCTCCTATCTGAATGACGCCGGGAGACAAAGAATCTCCCCTGAACACACCGTAATCCGTCAGCTTCTTTTGGAACTGAATGATAAAATATCCGCTATACCCTGCCGATTTTCCCCAACCCTGATAAATGCGGTGAACAGGATTATATCCGTAAATCTGATTGTTAAGGGTGTCGATACAGATATATCCTTGACCTTCATCACTGTTAGGGTTTACCACCAGATAACCTTTTCCCGCTTTGCTGTATGTGAAACGGAAAATTGCGGAACGCGAACGCCCCGTCATTTCGGCATAGATATTCTCATCCGGCAGGGAAACCGTATAATAAGCCGGTGTTGCCGTTTCTTTCTCATGGGAGAAACGGGTGGAACGTGCTTCCGGCTGGCAACGCAATTTACCGAAGAGCGGCATCAACGTCATAGAACCGTAGTCCTGCGTACATCCGCCCACAATCCAGTGGGAGTTACGAAAGCCTTGCAGCAGAGTATCTGCGTAATAATAGGGTGCTATGCATTTCTCCTCCGTGTCCCGCGTCTGCGCAGTCCAGAAGTTCATTCCGTTGGGTTCGAGTACCGCCGGGAGGGTTTGCCCGTATTCTTCCGTATCCCTGCCAAACAACCCCGCTGTATGGGTCGCACTGGGGGCGGTACCTACACGAGTATCGATATAGGATAATCGCGACTCGTCGACAGTCCCACAATGACTGGTACACGAAATAGTACCCGGCAGCAACACAGTTGCCAGTAACAGAGAATAGCATGTATAGATTGTTCGTCTCATCATTATTATATTTTTATATAGATTTTCTTTTTATACAATGGATAGCCGCACGCTCCCATCAGCAGTGTAAAGGCAAGGGCGTAAACGGCAGATGCCAGATAAGGATCGGTTATCAGAAAATGTACCCCTTCGTAAACCACCGGCTTACTTCCGGTGGCACCAATGACAATAGCCGCTACCTCGCTGAGTACGTAGAGAAACAAAGGGTTAACACCGAATATTTCAAAGAAACGACACCAGTTCTTCTTTTCCTTCATATCAATGAAATAAATCAGCACAGACTGAAGCATGGCTGCCAATCCACATGTTACTAACACAAATGTAGGCGACCAAATACGCTTATTCAACGGTAGGGCTTCTGTCAGCACAAAACCGCATGCCATCAGAATAAAACCTGCAACAAACAATTTCAGTGTTTTCTGTTCCAAAGCTTCCTTAGCCAGAATGATTTTCCCACAACAGAAGCCGATCAATGTATGAGCGATAGCAGAAAGGGTACTGGTAAGTCCTTCCGGATCTATCGGGCTTTTATGATAAAGGTGGTCTGCACCTAATACATTCCGGTCTATGATAGCCAGAAGGTTTGTATCATCCGGTGCATATCCGTTGCCTATACAAAGCAAAACGGCATATCCGGCGATAAGGCAACCAATGATCCAGCCGATATATTTATGATTGACATACAAGGCTACAAAGGAAACTACACAATAGCACAAGGCTATACGCGGCAGCACTCCCGTAAGCCGAAGATGGGCAAAAGGAAAGAAATCTCCATCACAAATAAAGTGAAACCAGTGAATAGCCCAGCCGATGCATAAAATAACAAGAGTACGTTTCAGTACCTTACGGACCACTGAACCAGATGCTTGAAAATGGAACTTGCTCAAAGCAATATAAGTGGAAACTCCCATGATGAACAAAAAGAACGGAAAGACCAGATCACAAAGAGTCAGCCCATTCCATGCAGAATGTTGCAAAGAATCATAAGATAACTTCCCACCGGAATTATTGACGAGGATCATACCGACGACAGTAATTCCGCGCAGCACATCAAGAGACAAAAGTCGCTTCTTCTGTGGGGAAGTGGAAATTGGGGGGTGAGAGTTTTCCATATACTTTCTAAATATCAATATGCACAGTTGGTTGTATCTCAGTTATACTATCTCATTGCCTTCTCAAACACTTCTTTCGCCACATCCACACAGCTTCCTTCAGGAACCGAACTATACGGATTCTTTGCCAGTGTCCAGGGTTCTTCCATCGCATAATAATCCAGCTTAACTTCGGGTTTACCATCCAGTTGATCCTGAAGAGTTTGCCAATAGGCTGCCCAACGTTTATAATAGAAATCGCGCAGAATACCGTTCCATTCTTTATGTGCATAGTCACGCAGACCACCGTCATCAGCGCAAACACGATTGCCCCAAGTGGTTATCTGCACGCGGGCATTCCACTCGTACAGGTCTTTTTCTTCGGGAGTAGTCCCCAAATTGCGTGCCTGCTCTATCCAACGGCCTACACGGAATTCACTACGTGTACCCAGCAATTTATCCTGCAACAGCAATATATCCAGGAATTTCCGGGAGTCACGGGCAAAACTGCGTTTATCAAAGCTTTTGAAGTCAGCAATGGTCCGGTTATAAACAATACGTCCTTTATCGGAAAGAGACTGTCGTACGATGTCTACCAAGTCATATTCAAAGTTATTATTACCACGATATTTATCGGCTACTTCCACCATCAGCCGTGCTGCTTCTTCCGTAACGGTAGGATCATAATAGTTCTTCATCTTCGACCAGCTCGATGCCTGGAAGTTATTCAGCGAAGGACGTCCGCAGAAAATAGACTCATGAGGGCCTTGTTGATTATTTCCGAAAGGACAGTTATAAATGGTATTGGCAAGCAAAGTCCATGCTTTTTCTATCTTCTCGTCTCTTACACCATAACGGGCAAAGAGATAATCTTTCAGCCATTCTTCTTTCGTGAATTTCTCCGGTCGCCAGGGAAGTTCGCACATCAGTTCAAACATCATGGGGTTATTCTCTGCACCTTCCATGGTTAGACCTATTCCTTTCAGGTGAACAGCTAACGGATTATTCTTAGTCAGGTAGAAATTATCGAGTAACTGGTCCATACGACCGTGAAGTCCCACATTGCCACCGAAATTGAGCAACATACAGAACAGCCAATTGTGCTGTTCATACCCCTTGTCACGCTTCCAGATGGAAGGGATTCCCCACATAGGACGACATTCACTGAACAGGTCCAGTATCAGCAGATCTCCATTCTGCATATTCTTTATCATCTCGGGACGAGGATTCTCTGTCCAGCCCTGCACTACCCAGGTGGCTTTCGGATTCACTTTTTTCATAGCCGCCATAATAGCTTTCCCGGCCGCATCGAAATCTACTGAAGCGGCATTCTCAGCTTCATGAAAAGGGTCCATAGAATAATAATCGACCTTGCCGAAAAGCTTCTCCTGTTCCTGATAATATAAATCGGCAATCTCGGCAAAGCGGACATCGGTAGGTTGCAGGAAAGCAGGACGGGTAAAGCCGTTCCATAAATCAGACTTGGTCAGGTTCAGTCCCAACTTCTCATCAGCATCGTGGGGAACCATACCTGAATATCCCGGAAATACAGGTTTAATGCCATATTCGCGCATACGCTTCAAAATTTTCTTCTGCAAAGCTGCCTGCTGTACATACCAGGAATCCGGATTAGGTCCGCCCCATCCTTCCAGATTATTCATTGCCCACCAGGCAAGAAAAGCAGGGCCGGCAATGAATCGGTTAATTTCATCTTTAGAATATCCCAGTTTTTGAAGCATATTGAACCAGATACATTCCTGGCCTACGGCTGCCAAAGGGAGATTGATACCATGTAGAGCCATCCAGTCTATTTCTTTCTCCCAGCGTTCCCAATCCCAAAAGGCCATGGTGTAGGAATAGGTACAATAGTTGAAATCGTAACGGAGTGAGAGAGATGTTTCGTGACGCTCTTTTCGGGGGACAGGAGGAAGTACCTGCGGCAATTTCGCCTGCATACCATTCCATGACAGTTGGATACCGGCATAATATTTCAGATACCAGTTGATACCTGTCGCTATATTCACATAGTTATTACCCCGGACTACGACTTTAGTTCCTTTCTGGTCCAGTTCGAAAAAATCATCCGCACCTTTCTTGAATTCGATAACAAATTTCTTCGATGCTCCCTTATCAATTCTTTCGAGCAAACCGTTTATAGGGTTGGCTGATAACTGAACGGATAAGCCTACTATTAACAAAATGAGTAAACAGAGTTTGGTTTTCATGGTATTCATTCTTCTGGGTGATGTGCAAAAGTAAGCGTTTATTTTTTTATGTAAGGAGAAAATAGAAAAGTTTGGGACGAATATAGTAAAGAATGACACACCTTCTTACCCCTTCTTCCCCAACTTCGAGCTCGGCAAATATCCGAAGAACTCTTTGAAACACTTCGTAAAATATTTAGGATCGTTGAATCCTACAGCATAGGCTATTTCGAAAACATTCACATCTCCCGATCCTTCCTGTATCATCCGTTGAGCCACGTTCAGACGGTAGTTCTTCATAAACTGTCCGATGGGCTGTCCCGTCAGGTCCTGCATTTTCTTGTTGACCAATGTCTTGCTGTAGCCCATGTCGCGTACAAAGCGTTCCAGGTTATATTCCGCATCGGCATAGTGTTCCTTCATCAGGTTGACCGCATTCGTAATGAATGTCTTGTCTCGCGATTCTTCCTTTACATGCAGCTCTTCCACATTACTGCTGGATGAGAACATCTTCTTATATTTCCTTCGCAGACTCAGTATATTACGGATACGAAGCCGGAGCACTTCTTCATCAAAAGGTTTGCAAAGATACTCGTCCACACCTATTTCAAAGCTTCTTTTCTCTTGTACGTCCGAGCGAAGCGCCGTAAGCATTAGGAAAGGAATGTGCGAAGTCGCCAGATTCTCCTTGATACGGCGGGACAACTCCATACCATCCATCACAGGCATCATCAAATCACTGACTATTAAGTCGACGGTATGTTTCTGAACGATTTCAAGAGCCTCCTGCCCGTCACCTGCCTCAAACAAACGATAATCCCCCACAAGCAGTGTGCGGATATACGAACGCATATCTTTATTATCTTCCACAATCAGGATAGTCTCTTTCTTCTGGGTATCCTCCGGTTGCAAAGTATCCGGTAGATATACACTATCAGGCTGTACCCACTCCCCATTCGTCTCTACCCGTTCTCCGGGAATCAGCGGCATCAACATACGGAATGAAGCCCCCTGCCTGTGATTATTGCGGGCAAAGATTTCTCCGCCATGCAAATATACAATCCGCTTGCACAGGAAAAGACCGATGCCTGTGCCGCTCTGCCCGTAAACCGGATATTTGGTACTCTTCTTAGACTGGTAAAAGCGGTCGAAAATCTTTTCCAGATCTTCTGCCACAAGGCCATGTCCCGTATCGCATACATTCATATAGAATAGTTTCTCCCCGTTCTTTCCTTTAACAGATGCCACAAATATGTCAATACGACCGCTATCCGGTGTAAACTTAATAGCATTCGAAACCAGATTCACCAACACCTTGCGCATATATCCTGTATCGATCATCAGAAAGGGATTCTCCAAACGGAAATAAGTACATATGTCGATATGCCTTTCCTTGGCAAAGACTCTGAAAGGTATCAGCAATTCAGACAAAAACTCGATAAAATTCGAGGAATGCTTATCCAGCACCACCTTGTCTATGTCCAGTTTCCGGAAGTCCATCAGTTCATTGACCAAGGAAAGCAAATACCGTGAATTTCGCTCGGCTATCTGCAACTGTGCTTTTACAGCCTCATCCTGCGTCTCCTTTAAAGCATGTTCAATGGGGCCATGAATCAGTGTAACCGGAGTACGGAATTCATGAGTGATGTTCGTAAAGAAAGCAATCTTCTCTTCCGTAATCTCTTTTACGTGTTGAGCCATGGTTTCCAACTGTTTGTTCTGGACAGCCAGTTCCTGCGTGCGCAGTTCCACTTCTTTTTCCAATCGCGCTTTCTGTTCACGATAACTCCGCATCTTCCGCTTATAGAATAAATAAATAGCAAGGCAAATAACTACGACAAGAAGCAGATAGAATCCAATGGATTTATAAAAATAAGGAGTAATCCCCACTTCTATGTCAGTTATTTCATCCGACCAACGCCCCAACTCATCCGTCGCACGCACTTGCAGGGTGTAGTTCCCCGGCGGGACAGCTGCATATCTTGCCATACAATCACCCGGTTGAGTTTCATTCCACTCTTCCTCGTATCCCTCCAGACGATAGGCAAAACGAATACGGCTGCTGTTTCCATAATTCTGTGTGGTAAATCCTACGGAGAAACGATTCTCCCTTTCATGCAGGAAAATACCGGAGGCAAGGGTGATATCCTTTTGCAGATAATCACCACTGGAAGGATAGATAATATTTCCTCCAATCGCCAGTGAAGAGAGTTTCACATGCGAATCCGCAGACAGCGAAGTTTCATTATCAGAATGAATAATGACCAGTCCGTCTATAGTAGCCATATAGATAAAGTCGTGCTTTGACGAATAATGGATGCCATTCCAGTAGAACTGAGTAGCAGGCAGGCCATCAGCCTGCGTGTAGTTACTGAATGTCATCGACTGGATATTCAGACGGGACACTCCATCATTCGTAGTCAACCACAAGTTTCCCTTCCCGTCTTCAGCCATACCGATAATTGTATTATTAGGCAACCCGTGACGTGTGGTATAGTTTTTAAAGACAAAATGATTATTCTTGTCACTCGTCAACTGATACAGTCCGCTTCCGTTGCCACCCAGCCAGATAGTACCATTCTTGTCTTCCAAAATGCTATTAATCTTTTCCAGTTGTGTTGACTGTGGATTATCCAGTTTATACCGAAGATATTTATAATCAAAGCGCTTGTTCGACTTAGCAAAAGAAGCAAGGTCTACAATGAAGACACCTTGAGTGGTTCCCACCCACAAACGTTTATTTCTATCAATCAACAGGGCGTGAACCGCTTCGAACTCATTATCCGACTGATCGAATAACACACGGATGAAAGTATCTTTCCGCTTATCGTAGAAATGCACTCCACGTGTAGAGCCGAACCATATTCCGTGATTGATCACATCTTCACAGGCACTATTAATAAAGTCACCTTCCAATTCGGGAATATTCTCACGGGTATAGCGCTTAAAGGTACGGTTATTGGGAATATTCAGGTTCAGTTCGTTAATGCCCACACCCCAGGTATATGCCCACAAACGATTATCGGAGTCAATCAACAGTCCGGTAATAGTATTATTACTGATGGAAGTTATATCGTTAGGAGAAAAAAGATGATGGGCACAAGTTTTTTCCTCTTGATTCCATTTCATCAGTCCACGTTCTACTAATCCAATCCAAAGATTGCCGTCTTTATCTTCACCTACAGCATTAACAGGTGTAGGAGTATCTGTTTCTGTGACAGAAGTGCCGCATGTCCATAATTCTGTTTGCAAACGCTTCGGGGAAAGCAGGTTAATGCCTCCGGTTTCAGTACCCAGCCAGATGGTCTCTCCATCGGTGAACAGGCAGTTGATGGCATTACAGTTAATGGTTACTCCACCCCGGTCACTGGTCTGACGGATGAATGAAAAAGTATCCGTATCTTTGTTATACACATTCAGTCCATTCAGGGTAGATACGATCAAATGTCCCCGTTCCGTCTGTTTGATATCCGTTATATAGGCTTGGCTCAACATTCCGGGACGATGAGTGGAATAACGATACCTCTTCAGGCTTCGTTCGGCATGATTATATCTGAATAGACCACGGTTAGAGCCAATCCACAAAGCATCCCCATCCGCCTGCATACAGGAAATCCGCCAATCTTCACTGAAAGAAACCAAACTATCGGACAAGATATCTGCCTTTAAGAGATGATCCGGTTGCTTCTCAACACGATATACCTGGTTGTCAATACCTGCACAAACTGTCCAGCCTATATCAAGAATGGCATGTACGGGAGATTCGCATTCGCTCTTCAGACGATACCAGGTCTTTATATCTCCCTGATCGTCCAAATCAATACACCACAGTTCTTTATTGCCGGAAATCCATAAATCTCCCTGTCTGTCTTTATAAATGGTACTAACGTTTTCATTCAATAACTTTTGCAGCGGACTATCCGGTGGAACAGGGAGTTTTACCAAAGCATAAGTATCCAGGTCGAGGATATCTATCCCACCTTCGGATGCAATCCACAATCGCCGGAAGTTATCTTCACAAATCTTATGGACAAAGTCATTCTTTAAGCGTATCGGTTCCGTTTGTGTACCATAATTCAGGAACTGATAACCATCATATCTGCCTATACCATAATGTGTGGCAACCCAGACGTACCCTCCGGAATCTTTAAAGATATCACTTACAAAGCTATAAGGCAGCCCTGCATTTTCAGTGATAAACTTAAAGTTGTACTGGCTGAAAAAGCGATCCGCACTTTTCGGAAAAAGCGCCAAAACATGTATCAGACAGATGAGAAAAAGGAAAATACGTTGTTTCATTTCTTTTCGATTCGGATACGCGCGTCTACTGCAATCACATATTTTTCCGTTGCCAGTAGTGGGTTGATATCCATTTCCTTGATCTCCGTTGCAAAACGCAACAAAGTAGAAAGGCGTACGATAATCTCGGCGAATTTATCTTCATTCACCCCCTTTTGTCCGCGTGTTCCCTTGATAATTTTGTAAGCACGAAGGGAATGAATCATGGAGTAAGCCTCTTCATACGAAAGCGGTGCCAGACCGGAAGAAACGTCCTTAAGCACTTCCACAAAGATACCACCCAAACCACACAGCACTACATGCCCGAATTTCTCTTCATACTTGGCGCCTACGAAAAGTTCCGTACCCGTCAGCATCGGTTGTATCAGGATACCTGTCACTTCGGGAATCTGCATCATACGTTCAAATTCAAACGCCAGATGCTCTTCTCCCTTGATATTAAGCACCACACCGCCTACGTCGGATTTATGAACAGGTCCCACTACCTTTGCCACTACAGGGAAACCCGTGCGACGAACAAAAGCCAGCACCTCGTCTTTATTGGCCGACACAAATTCCTCAACTATGGGGATGCCGGCAGCATGCAGCAATGCCTGTACATAATGGGGCTGAATATATCCATCTTCGGGGATAGAGTCTATAATACGACGAATACGCGGCACATCCACACCAAAGAGTTCGATCTCATTGGCGGCAGGCCGGGAAGCATTCATAATGCGAGACAATGCGGTACCCAATGTCACTTCGTCAGCAAAGTTCACATGGCCTTTAGCAAGGAAAGCGGCAACTTCCGCTCCGGCAGTATTGATGGAGGGAAGAATGGGAAAGATCGGTTTACTGCATGTCTGCATCTTCTCGTGCAACACGTCATACATCTCGAACATGGTAACCAGTCCCGGTGTCCCGAAGATAGCCAGAACAGCATCAATATTATCGAATTTCTCTTCACAATATTCCAGGCAAAGACGCAAATGGTCGGGAGTTCCCGTAGCCAGGATATCAATCGGATTTCCTACAGCTGCACCGGGGAAGAGTTTACTTTTCAATTCGTCCACAACCGGGCCTTCCAGCTTGGGCACATTCAGTCCGCCTTTACTCAGCGCATCAGTCAGCATAACGCCCGGACCTCCGGCATGGGTAATGATGGCAAAATTCTTTCCTTTTAGTTCCGGCAGGGTGAAAATACAACCTACCGTCGTCAGTTCCTCGCGCGAATAGCAACGTACAATACCTGCCTTACGGAACAAAGCTTCCACTGCCGAGTCCGAACTGGCAATGGCACCTGTATGCGAAGATGCCGCACGACTACCACTTTCACTGCTACCTGCCTTGATGGCAGCAATCTTACAGCCTTTCTTTATCAGAGAGGATGCATGGAACAACAGACGGTCCGGGTCACCGATACTTTCAATATAGAGCAGTTTTATTTTAGAATCTTTATCTGCCTGGAAATTCTCGTCCATATATTGCAGCACATCTTCCACACCTATCTGCTTGGCATTCCCCACAGACCAGACAGAATTGAACTGCAAACCTTTTGTTACGGCACTTTCCAAAATGAAAACGGCAGTCGCACCGGAGCTGGATATCAAATCGACTCCTTGAGGATGCAATTGCGGAATGGGTTGACTGAACACACTATGATGCCAGGTATTCATCAGTCCGATGCAGTTCGGCCCTATCAGGGAAGCACCGTACTTATTTACCGTTTCCAAAATACGGTCTTCCAGCAGAGCGCCCTCATGTGTCTCTTCACCGAATCCGGCGGAGAGAATGATAAACGCCCGTACCTGCTTCTCAGCTGCAAGCACTTCCACGGCATCAGGACACATCTGTGCGGGAATAGCGAGTATCGCAAGTTCCGTATCGGGAATGTCCTTCACATCAGCATAAGCTGTTACACCTTGTACTTCTGTCTCTTTCGGATTCACGGCACGAAGTTCACCGGTATAACCACCATTAATAAGGTTACGCAGGATAGCGCCTCCCGGCTTGTGCACATTATTGGATGCTCCCACCACTACAATACTGGCAGGACGAAGCAATTGGTTTGTTATCATAGTCTGTTCACTTTAAGTTCAGGATACAATGTGACAAATATACGTCTTTTATGCAATCCTGCAATCGGAAAAGAAAAGAAAAATAGAAGTGTAATCGGGAAAGGAGGGTTCAAGTAAGCAGTCTTTTTGAATGGCAGAACAAGAGATATTGCAACAATTCAAAATAATTGTCAGTATTCCGTATAAAGATTTCATATATTTGAAGCCTCATTCTAAAAATGGAGACATAACGAAACAGAATTATGGACATCAGAGACAGAATACAACAACTATTAACCGCCATCAACCAAGGGGTTTATGAGAAGGATACGGAATTAGGCTTGTCATTATTGGCTGCACTGGCAGGCGAAAGTGTTCTTTTGCTGGGTCCTCCGGGGGTTGCCAAATCCATGGTGGCACGCCGACTGAAGGCTGCCTTCAAGGGAGCAAAGGCTTTCGAATATCTGATGTCACGTTTTTCTACTCCCGACGAGATATTCGGCCCTATCAGTATCAACCGGCTCAAGGAATTCGATAAATACGAACGTGCCATTGAAGGATATCTCCCTACGGCAAGTGTAGTATTCCTGGATGAGATATGGAAAGCAGGGCCTGCCATACAGAATTCATTACTCACCGCCATCAATGAGAAAATTTACCGGAACGGAGACAGAGAAATCAAACTACCGCTTAAACTTCTGATTGCCGCCAGTAACGAGTTGCCCGCGCACGGCGAAGGACTCGAAGCATTGTGGGACCGATTTCTGTTACGCATCATCTGCACCTGTGTGAAAGATGAAGCGACCTTCTACAACATGCTGCTCGATGATAATGATAAAGAAATAAACATACCCACAGATCTGCAAATCAGTGAAGAAGAATATGCAGACTGGCGCAGAAAGATAAATCAGGTTTCACTATCCACCGAAATACTACATTATATTACGAATATCCGCCATCAATTGAAACGTCTTCCGCTGGATGATGAAGACACAATTCGAAACGTATACATAAGTGACCGACGTTGGAAGAACATCGTGCAACTATTGAAAGCCTCAGCCTTCATCAACGGACGCACAGCCGTGAATTCGGCAGATTTGCCGCCTCTATACCATTGCCTATGGAACGAGATAGACGAGTGCGAGCCCATTCATCAATTAGTTCTCCGTGAACTGTTCACTTCCTGCCTTGAAAAAATGGAAGAAATCACCGAAGCGATTAAGAGTGATATACGAATCAGCCGGGTGCGCCAGACGCTGGAAGATTTTAAAAACAATTGCTCGCCCAAGAATGACCTTGAAATTACGGATTACTTCTACTATCATGTAGCAGAACATGGCACAGGTCATACCTATATCTTCGCCGTAGACTATCTGGCACTGAAAGAGCAGAAAAGAGAGAATGCTCCGAGACAAGCCGTCATCTATCCCGATCCGTTGAATCCGGGACGCTCAATTATCCGTTGTTATCCGGGTGGAGCACCCTCAGGCGCAGTTCAACAACGGGTGAACCTGTACAGAGAGGGAACAGAATACCTGTTAATAGATGGTGTGCGATATCCGATGACGCAAAGGAAGAAAGGAGAAAAAATGACTAAAGCATCTCACCAGTCCGAACAAACTTCCCAAAACCTGTTCGACAAACTGCCCCAGATCACCTCCCGCAATTACCGGGATGAACTGAACCGGCTCTTTCAGCATCTTCTCACCCTTACCAACTCCTTATGCACGGACAATCTGTTCGTCAGCCCCGCTGACAAAGAGTTAATCACCCATTACTCGGACGAAGTGCTGAAAAAACTGCGGAACGTAGAAATCGAAGAGGAAAAGTTACAATTCAACTTGCGGCAATATGGCAGGGCTGAGCAAAAGGAAGTATGATATCCAGTTCTATGTAAAGGTAGTCGAGAAGTTCGTACAAACGGGAGAATGTGCCCAGACGCTATACGGTGAAACGGAAGATCCCCTGCTTCTCTATCTGCTGGCCATCATGAACGATCCGTCCATCAGGGTTCTGGTGCTGGGCGATGAGGTCCGTGCACGCATATTCTACGATATCACCACGCAATTTGTCTGGCAGTTTCTGGAACAAGAGAAATTTCAGATGCAAAGAGCACAATCCGAACTTGGAGAAATGGAAAGTGCCCTGAACTGGATTAAAGAGAAACGGGATGGATGGCAGGCCCTACTGAGGAAAATCAAAGATGACTATAAAGAGAATGCCTTCGATGAACCATTCTACGAACATATGTTCGGGGACAAAGACAAGCAACATGATTCCACCGTTTGGGAGAAGATGTTGAAAGACTGGGAAGATTCTTTTCAGCAGAAGCAGCAGGAACAGAAAGAGAAAAATCTGGATGCCAAGAAAGACTTTCTGGAAAAGAAACTGAAAACCAGCCTGAACAAGATACCGGAATACCTGGAAGAGCACCAAGTGGACAAGGAGGAATTCTATCAGGCATGGAGCATGATGAACGGATTGTGGAATACCATCGATTTTGAGAATATCCGGAAGATTGTAAAACTGCAAAAGGAATACCCCGAACTGCTGAAGGTAGCCAACCGCATGGGAAGAATAGCCGACGATGAAGGCAGCAAACAGGTATATGTAACGGAAGGCAGTGTCTACAAACTGGCTCATTCCCAAAAGAGCGATATTTTGGGTGTCACCATCGGTAACGACCTGAACGCCCTGCTTCCTTCGGAATTGCTATATTATGCAGACAGCGAACTGCAAGATGTCTTCATGCTAAAATACTTCACGCAGAAGCTACAAACCTTCCGTTATAAATCGGAAATCATGCAGCCTTCCAGACGTCTGGAAGCAAAACCGGCAGTTCTGAAAGGGCCTATGATCGTATGCCTCGACACGTCGGGCAGCATGACGGGGAAACCGGAGCGAATGGCCAATTCCTTGCTGATAAAACTGATTGAAATTGCTGAACTTCAAAGCAGAGAATGTTTCCTCATCACATTCTCCGTATCCACCAAAACCATTGACATACGCCGCGACCGGCTGAAACTGATGGAATTCTTCAGCCACCCCTTCACCGGTGATACGGATGCCACCCAAATGCTGAAAGACACTTTCAGAATGCTCGACGAGAACCGCTATATGAATGCTGATGTCTTACTTATCAGCGATTACCGCATCCCCAAATGCAAACCTGAGCTATTAAAACAAATGAGCGTACACCGGGAAAAGGGTACTCTCTTCTATGGTCTACAGATTGGCATTGCTCCGAATGAATGGACAGAGCATTTCGATCACATCTACAGGATAGAGTATCATGTAGATCGCAAATATTAAAGCCAATCTATCAGTTCCGCAATAGCCATATTCCCATAAAACGGTCATAAACCATATATCCACCGGTCGATTTATAGACAAGTTCTTTCTCTACCAACGACTTCAAAGCGGCATTGACACTGCTCGGAGTTTTCAGCCCATGCCCCAAAATGAAATCTCCACTGTTGGGTGCCGTCACTTTCCCTTCATGCGCAATGGCTTTCATCAGTGCCAACTGATTGTCCGTCAACATAATGATCAGGTTCTGATAGACAGGTGTATTCTCTTCAAGAAGCCCCATCAGCACTTGCTCTGCCTGAGTGATATCTACAACCGACTCATTTCGCTCATACAACCGATTCAACATTGCCTGCATATACCAGGTATGTCCCTCAAAACGGGTATATATCCAATGAAATACAGATTTGTCCAACTCTTGCCCCCGCAACTCAAAAAAGTTCCTTGCAAACCGATAATAAGATTCTTCACCAATCTCACGCAGCACCATCAATTGCGTACTCTGATAGAAAGGACGCTTGGCGGAAACAAACATTTCCTGCATCAAATGCTGACTGCTACCTGCAAAGATGAAACGGACATTCGGGATAAACTGGATATAAGAGCGAAGCAAAGCCTCTGTACCTTCTTCAGGATAAGAAGTGATCTGCTGAAACTCATCAATAGCCAGATAGCAATTCCTGCCGGAAGCAGCCATATAGTCAAAGATTTCCTTCAATGTCTGTTCAGACTTGTCGACAACAAAGTCTAAGGTTACTGTAGGAACTCCCGTCAACTCATCTGCACTAATCACCGGTCGGCAAGAGCGAAAAAAAGAAGTCAGCTTATGCAAAGCACTTTCGCTGAGCGTATCAAGCTGCCCTAGTACGGTTTTTGCCAGCAAGCGAACGAAAGAAGCTAAATCGCGCGTTGCAAAAATATCCATATAGAAACTGACAACTTCCGGTTTCTCCTCTTGCAGGGTATAGAAGACATTTTTTATCAATCCCGTCTTACCCATACGCCGAGGCGCTATCAATGTCAGATTCCGTTCATTCTCCAAAGCCGACAACATCTGTTGTGTTTCAGCTTCACGGTCACAAAAATAACGAGGGTTCGCATAACCATACACTAAAAAAGGATTCCGGGGTTGCATCTTCTGAGGTTTCATAAGCGGCATTACATATTTTACGTTACATTTTTTATGTAACACAAAATACGGAATAAATATCGGATAAAGCAAATAGATGCGAATATTTAACCTGCATCATTAAAGCCAGTCCATCAATTCCACCAGACTTTTCATCTGTTTCAATCTGGGATGAGCGAATGTATCCACCACCTCATGCTGCCACATCACCTCAAAAGGAATGTGTACCCCATATCCTCCAATAGCCAGTACCGGTTGAATATCGGATTTCAAGGAATTACCAATCATCATAAATTCTTCCGGAGCGACTTGAAGGATTTGTAGCAGACGGGTATATTCTTTCTCCGTCTTATCAGACATTATTTCAATATGATCAAAATAAGAGGTCAACCCGGAGCGGTGCAATTTACGTTCCTGATCCAACAAGTCACCTTTCGTAGCCACTACCAGACGATAACGGCCTTGTTCCTTCAGAGCTTTCAAGGTCTCTTCCACACCGGACAGCAACTCAATCGGCATCTGAAGTAGAGATTTACCTAAAAGAATAATCTGTTGTATCTTATCTGCTGACACCTTCCGTTCACTCACCCGCAAAGCAGTCTCAACCATTGAAATAGTAAACGCTTTGGCACCATAGCCCAAACATTCCAGATTTTCCATTTCTGTTTTAAACAGTTCTACCGAAATCTCCTTTGCGTTACCATATTCACTTAATAGCTCCGTATACTTTCGTTCCACCTCCTGAAAAAAAGGTTCATTGCTCCAAAGAGTATCGTCTGCATCGAAAGCAATGACTTTAATAGTATGTTTCATTTCCTGAGTCTCCATCCGGTTCATTACATATTTTACATTACACCATTTATGCAATGCAAAGTTCCAAAAAAATTACAGATAAAGCAAAGGAGTACGGACTTTTAACGTCTTTATACTCTGAAATAAGAACAGATCAAAAGACTATGCAGCATAACCTGAGCCGTACTTGCTCCGTACCAACTCCGTAGCTTCTCCATATAGAGGTACCTCTGACCGAAGAAGGTACGGAGCAGGTACGGCCCAGATACGGTTCGGGTACGATTCGGATATGACTCACATCGAGTTTACACAAGACTTATATATATTTTAAAATATAGTTACATTATCATAAAGAAGTTTTATTATCCTGTTTTTTATAAAAAGCTACCTATTTTTGTATGTATTAAAGCATTAACAACAAAAACAAACGGATACATGAAACTAATCAAGCAATCACTTATCATTACCTTTTCACTATCGCGACTCCACTCATGTGAGCGTATATAAAACTCAAACTATGGAACACAGAATTAAAGAACTGGACTATCTGAAAAGCATCTTTATCCTCCTAATGATCGTTTTCCATCTGGTATACATTGGCGATAAGTATCCTTATATAAAGCAAATCGTATATACATTCCATATGTCCGCTTTCTTAATCATATCCGGTTATCTGGATAATGTTCAGAAAGACATCAGAAGTTTTGTAAGGAAACTATTCTGGATTTTTGTTCCATACATGTGCATGGAGGCAGGCTACGTAATTATGTCACATATCTTACCGGTCAGGGAAAGTATACCAGAAGTTACTCCAATTATATTATTACACAAGATATTTATAAAACCATTAGGTCCCTACTGGTATCTTCACACCTTGATTATTTGCAGTCTCCTACATTATCTGGCCTTCCGTTATACTCACATGAAAACAATATCACAGTTGATATTGCTTGGCCTTGGTTTATTTGCTACCGCATACTGGGGTGGACTCATAGTATTTGCCAATGCCATTTATTTCCTTGCAGGAATCATTATCAAACAAAGTAAATTACCATTCACTCAAATCTTTCAACCCTCTTTTTTAGCCCTTATTCCTATTATGTTACTATGCTACTTCCCTAACAATCTGGACAGAGGTACATTAGCAGGCATTGCAATTACTTATCTGGTCATCATTATATCATTATATGCGCACAACTATCTGCCTAAAGATATCAAAGAATACTCTTATTTTATAGGCAGGAACACTCTTGTCATATTCCTGTTCTCCCCCATTTTTACAATTTTATGCAAGCTTTTCCTACCCTTCCTATTCTTTGATTCCACCGGAATGCTTTTCATGGTGATATCTGTCATTGTTACCATAAATGGATGCATAGCGATAGCATGGAGCATGGATAAACTGCACTTTTCCCGTTTCTTTTTTGGACAAGACAACATATTAAATTAACAGTCGCATAAACCCGATAGAATCTAAAAAACAAACTTAATATAAATATCATGCAAGAACGACAGAAAAACAGAAGATTGTATTTTGAGGAACTTTCCATAACAAGCAGGAAATATTACATCCCATATATATCAAAATACAAAAAGATTAAAAAGGGAATGAATATTTTAGAAATAGGGTGCGGAGATGGAGGTAATTTATTACCTTTCACCGAACTGGGATGCAACACGACAGGAGTCGACTTATCAGCAGGAAGAATAAAAGATGCCATCCTGTTTTTTGAAGAAAGACAAATAAAAGGGAATTTCATTGCCTCGGATATTTTCAAATTGAAAGGACTTGAACATAAATTCGACTTAATCATTTGTCACGATGTTATAGAACATATAAAGGACAAAGCGACATTCTTATCAAATCTTCCCAAATACATTAATCCTGAAGGGATTATCTTTATGTCATTTCCCGCGTGGCAAATGCCTTTTGGAGGACATCAGCAGATATGCAAAAGCAAAATAATTTCCCACTTCCCTTTCATTCATTTACTGCCAGCACCTATATATAAAGGCATTTTGAAGTTTGGCGGTGAGAGCACCGGTTGTATTGAAGAACTTCTCTCTATAAAGGAAACTAAAACCTCAATAGAATTATTTGAAAAATTAGTGCATGAGAAACACATTACAATTATAGATAGGCAACTGTTCTTCATAAATCCTCATTATGAAATAAAATTCCGATTAAAACCCCGGAGACTATATGCCATAATTGCCGGCATTCCATATCTGAGAAACTTCTTTACTACCTCATGTTTCTATACTCTAAAATGAAATTCTCCGTATTACTCATTCAAAGTAAACTGCCAGGCGCAACAGCAGCTATTATCGGTAATATCCGGATAGCAGCTAAGACATTCGCAAGTAATGCGTTCATCTATTGTTTTAGCAAAACCGCTATATTCAATTATACCTACCGATTTACAAGGATGATACTCCATCTGTTTTCGTTTGCGGGCTGTTTGCACATGACATTCAAGCGTGCGATACACCAAAGTTTTATTGTCTTTCCCCAGAATAATCTCATCATTATTTATATTCGCATAAAAACGTAGCTGCAAGGCTTTTGCCAAGCCCTCCAGTCCTGCATGTTCCGGCAATCCGAGGAATTGTTTTATTCTTCTCGCCTCTGTTATCGTGAAAGACTTCCATGCTTCCCTATCGTGATGCATGGCTTCATCCATTCCAAATTTCCGTTCTATTGATTGAAACCACACGCCATCCATAGCCAACCAATTTTTGGAATAGGCTTCGATGAGTTTTATCAGTTCTTCTTTAGTGAGGGAACTTAAAAAGTTGTTTTGTTTCATTGCAAAAAGATTCGTATAAATAACTATACAAAATGGTTGAATAACAATACTGAATTATCAGACCAAGCATGCAAATGTATGAAATTAATCTAAAAGTTAAAGAGTATTGCCTTTATACTTTGTGGAGACATATTCAGAAGCATTATTAAGATTCATTGTTAATTAGTGAATGTCAATGCTGTAACATCTCAATTATTGTCGGAGATTTTAAAATAACAATTTTGCGATTATCATCAGTAAGTGCAGAGTCCCAGAACAATAAATTGTCAGATAATAAGTGTAAACAACGACAAGTAACACGAAAATCGAAAAACGAGTTTCACTCTTCAACTTCAACAAAAGTTTATTACCTTTGTATGCTAAATAACACTAACGACTAAAACAACACGCGTATGAAATGGCCTGAACCGCTACTAATAATCATTCTCTTACCACTTTACTTCCTCTCCTGTGACAGTAAACCTTATCCTCAGGTCTTACAACTTGCTGATTCTCTCGCAAATACTTGTCCGGACAGTGCTATCGTATTGTTAGAACAATTCAAAGACAGTGCTTCTCAAGAATCTAAAGAAGCACAAATGTATTATCAGCTACTGACCATAAAGGCCAGAGACAAAGCGTATATTACACATACCTCCGATAGCTTGATACTGGAAGTACTGCACTATTATGAAAAGAGGAAAGACAAAAAGCACCTACCGGAAACATACTATTATGCCGGACGGATATATAGGGATTTGGGAGATGCACCGCAGGCATTGGAATATTTCTTCAAAGCTATTGATGCATCAAATGCTTGCATGAACTATAGATTAACAAGTCGCATCTATAGTCAAATAGGAACCCTTTATCTTTATCAAGAAGTATATGATAAAGCACACGATGTATTCGTCAAAGCATATCAATATGATATCTTGGCAAAGGATAGCATCAGTATTACTTACAGCTTACGAGATATCGGCCGGACGTTTAGCACACTGAACAAGGTGGACAGTGCAATATATTACTACGAAAAGGCAGATAAATTAGCTGACAAAATAAAGAACATAAATCTGAAAAGAATCGTCAACAGTGAACTATCTGAATATTACACTAAACTGGGGATGTATCAAAAAGCTTATCAAAGCATGCAAATTGCCTTTGAGCAGATCAACACTATCAATTTAGCTCCCCGTTATTGTACGGCAGCGCGTTATTACTACCATACAAATCAATTAGACTCAGCTACTTATTATTACACCCAATTGTCACTCATGAACCGATATAGCTACAAGGCAGAAGGCTATCAGGGATTGGGCTACATTGCACGTCTAAAAGGAGAATATAAAAAAGCATTAGAGTATTTAGACAAAGATTTAGCATATACAGATTCTGCGAGAAATATTATTCAGACAGAAACAGTACGCAAAATAAACTCATTATACAATTACCAATTAAAAGAAAAAGAAAACAACCGATTGAAAGATATGGCTAATAACCAGAAGATATGGAATATTATTTTCATCTCCTTTCTCATCTCTCTTATACTAATCTTTGCTGTTTATTGGCAATATCATAAGAGAAAAAAACAAGAAGAATTAGCCCAACAAAGGAGAATAAAAAGAATGCAAGAAGAACAATATAACCAAAGTTTGGCATGCATTGAGGAAAACAGGAGGCAAATAAAAAAACTGGAACAATCGCTACAGAGTGCAGAAAGTATAAAAAGTTCATTAAATCAAGATTTACTCAATCTCCAGAAAAAGCTTATTGAAAAAAGCAATGAGCAAATTATAGCTAAACAAGAATTTCGTGAACAAGGTATCTCTATTTTAAAGAAATCACCAATATACCACAAATTTCTAGAGGCGGAACAAGGGATAAAAATTAAAAAAGAAGACTGGCAAGAACTGACTCATAGCATAAATGAAGCCTATACAGATTTCACGCTACGTCTACTTGATCTCTATCCAATGAAGACAATAGAGATGCAAGTTTGCCTACTCATAAAAATAGGAGTACCTCCTACCCAAATTGCATATATAACCTCACATACCAAGCAAGCCATTACATCCATACGCAAAAGGTTATACAAGAAGGTTTTCAATATGGATGGAAGCTCCGAAGATTGGGATATTTTCATTAGCTCAATGTAGTCAGAAGCGTACTTGTTGCGTACTATTATTATTGAGTACCTGTAAAATGCGTACTTATTGCGTACTTAATTATCGCATGATTCTTACACAAAGTCCCTACATTTGTAAAAACTCAAAAATTATAAAGTAAACGTCAATCTATACAAACTTTATAAACACACTAATTATGATGAAACTATCGCATTTCTTTTTCCTGATATTAATACCGGTTCTGTATTCTTGCTCATCCGATGAACATTATCTTGATTTCACCATTGAAAAACAAGATATAAAAATAGCAAAAGCATTTTGGGGAAGAATAAAAATATTAAGCGGTAATATGGATTATAGTATAAATAACTTGAACTCTGATATAGCTGAAGCATATATCTATGAAGACGGGGAATATGGCAACATAGTCATAAAACCGATTCAGAAAGGTAAAGCAACTATTGAAATAACAGATAACATTTGCCACACCAGTATTATTATAAAAGCAGAAGTTGTAGACAATGAAATCGGAACCATCATACGTGAAAGCAATCACCCTTTATTGAAAGAAGGCGGCTTTTTATGGTTCAAGGAGGATGAAAAGCGCTCATTTCGCATAACCGTTCAAGATGTGGACATTGCAAAAGGGCTATATTCAATATACAAATCCGAGAAGAAATACTACCTCTCACTCGCCTATAAGAACGATGATGGCAATGAGGCTACGGAAGTTTATGATATAGGAGAAAGCGACTATGTAGCGTTGTATATGTTGGACACTGTTTTAAACTTAGGTTTATTCGAAACAACAAGATCGGCTCCTCCTCCTAAGGCTCACTGGCTAAGAATGAAAGGGATTAACAACGAATATAACATCAATTGCATAGCTTCTACCGATGAAGGATATGACATAGAAGGGGAAACTCGATGAAGCACCCAATTTATCGCTTTTTATCACTGTCAATATAAAAATTAAAATATGAGACTGAACTACACTTTATTTGGGGTACTGTTACTGCTTTGGAGTGGATGTGATTTTTCGGAACCGGAACCAAAAATCGAACCGCCGACTGTAGTAGAGAAAGATCCTGTTGATATAAAAGTATTTATAGAAACAGTAACGAACGATAAAACCTATGATTACATAGACTTATTGGGCAGAGGATTTGACTGTAAAAAGAGTACCATAAAGGGATATATAAATGTAAAAAGCAAAGTTATTGATGTAGAACGTCTGTTAGCAGGTGACGGATATGACTGTATAAAACAGGAACCAGTTAAACTATACCCTTATTCTATGGAAGTAGCTTTGTTGTACGAGGGAGGACATTGGATTATAAATGAGAATCGGGACCTAAATAGATATATAGATAATATCTATTCAAATAGCCATGTGGAAACGAAGATAGGAGATGATATTCTTGAACTATTTACTGAGGACATAGGAGATATAGAGGAGAATTTGCAAGGTAATTACTTTTACAAGGCAGAATTACTAAAGCCTACCAGCAGATACACCCTTCCCCATGTTTGGCCGGAGTTTTTATGTTTTTTCTTGTCTAAAGAGTTCCTGAATGATTTAGAGAAGAGTAACGGGGATGAGATAGTGAAAAAATATGGTACTCATGTTCTTACCGATGTGCTCTTGGGGGGATATGCATCTATTTCTTATATTGCTCAATATAGCTATATGCTATCTGACGTAGACTATAAAAAGCGAGTTCAAGTTTACACCAACTACTTTTCCGTTTCCCGTTATCCTCTGGAGGCAACCCAGATCTTTGAGGAATGCAGTAAAGTAAGTATTCGTTGTAAAACCAATGGAGGGAACCCGTCACATTTTGTTGCCAAAGGCGATAAAATCATGGGCTTTGACAAGTGGATTAGAGAAATTGATAATCAGGTGGGAACTTTAATCGGAATTGGAAATTCTACCACTCATATATTTTTAATAAGTGATTTTGTGAAAGATGAAAAGAAGAAAACCGAAATAGAAAAAGCGATTCTACGGTATTGCAATCAATAACCGATACACAATTTCTGAATCTTTTTGAATACATCATTGGACATTTCATTGTCTTCTCTTTTTCTTTGAGTGGAAAACCGTTATCTTTGCACACCAAAATGCGCTCATAACAAAAGAGATACATATATCACAATGGAAAAGAAATTCAAACGCACTACCGTTACGTCGGCATTGCCCTACGCTAACGGCCCCGTTCATATCGGACACTTGGCAGGAGTTTATGTACCCGCTGATATCTACGTCCGCTATCTGAGACTGAAAAAAGAAGATGTAATCTTTATCGGAGGTTCGGACGAACACGGAGTACCCATCACAATACGCGCCAAGAAAGAAGGCGTAACACCGCAAGATATAGTAGACCGTTATCATACGCTTATCAAAGAGTCTTTTAAAGAGTTCGGCATCTCATTTGATGTATACAGCCGCACAAGTTCAAAAACTCATCACGACACCGCTTCGGAATTCTTCCGTAAGCTGTACGATAAAGGCGATTTTATCGAAAAAACAAGTATGCAGTATTACGACGAGGAAGCCAAGACTTTCCTTGCCGACCGCTATATCACAGGCGAATGTCCCCACTGCCATGCAGAAGGTGCCTACGGTGACCAATGCGAAAAGTGCGGTACAAGCCTCAGCCCCACAGACCTGATTAATCCGAAAAGCGCCATCAGCGGAAGTAAGCCCGTAATGCGCGAAACGAAACATTGGTATTTGCCGCTTGACCAACATGAAAGCTGGTTGCGCCAATGGATTCTGGAAGATCATAAAGAATGGCGTCCCAATGTATACGGTCAGTGCAAAAGCTGGCTTGACATGGGCCTGCAACCCCGTGCGGTAAGCCGTGACCTTGATTGGGGTATTCCTGTACCCGTAGAAGGAGCAGAAGGAAAGGTGCTGTATGTATGGTTTGATGCCCCTATCGGCTACATCAGCAACACAAAAGAGTTGCTGCCTGACACTTGGGAAACCTGGTGGAAAGATCCCGAAACCCGTCTGATTCACTTCATCGGTAAAGATAATATCGTATTCCACTGCATCGTATTCCCTGCCATGCTGAAAGCGGAAGGAAGCTTTATTCTGCCTGATAACGTACCGAGCAATGAATTCCTGAACCTGGAAGGCGACAAGATTTCGACTTCACGCAATTGGGCCGTATGGTTGCACGAATACCTGGTAGACTTCCCCGGCAAGCAGGATGTGCTTCGCTATGTGCTGACAGCCAATGCACCTGAAACTAAAGACAATGATTTCACCTGGAAAGATTTCCAGGCACGCAATAACAATGAATTAGTAGCCGTTTACGGTAATTTTGTGAACCGTGCCCTGCAACTCACCAAGAAGTATTTCGATGGTGTAGTACCCGCTGCCGGTGAATTGACAGAGTACGACCGCGAAACACTGAAAGAATTCTCTGATGTAAAAGCAGAAGTAGAAAAGTTACTGGATGTATTCAAGTTCCGTGATGCACAGAAGGAAGCCATGAACCTGGCCCGCATCGGAAACAAATATCTGGCAGATACCGAACCCTGGAAGATTGCCAAAACGGATATGGATCGTGTAGCCACTATCCTGAACATCTCCCTGCAACTGGTTGCCAATCTTGCCATTGCATTCGAACCATTCCTACCGTTCAGCAGCGAAAAACTACGCAAGATGCTGAACATGGACAGCTTCGACTGGGCTACTTTGGGCAGCACTAATTTATTGCCGGCCGGACACCAGTTGGCTACTCCTGAATTGCTTTTCGAAAAGATAGAAGACAGCGTTATTGAAGCACAGGTACAGAAGTTGCTCGATACGAAAAAGGCTAATGAGGAAGCCAACTACAAAGCCAATCCTATCCGCCCGAATATCGAATTCGACGACTTCATGAAGCTGGATATTCGCGTGGGCACCGTATTGGAATGTCAGAAAGTTCCCAAAGCCGATAAATTACTGCAATTCAAGATTGCCGACGGACTGGAAAACCGTACTATCGTCAGTGGTATCGCACAGCACTACAATCCGGAAGAATTGGTAGGCAAACAAGTATGTTTCATTGCCAATCTTGCTCCGCGTAAGTTGAAAGGCATCGTCAGCGAAGGTATGATCCTCTCTGCCGAGAACTTTGACGGTTCACTCTCCGTGGTTACAACCATGAAGGAGGTGAAGCCGGGTAGCGAAGTGAAGTAAAAATAATCTTAATGCCGAATGACAACTCAAGAACTCATAAAGCTTTTGGAGGATTTCATCCACTTGCCGGGAGAAAATGAAGTCGTAGAATTCAAAAAAGCTCAGAATGGATTCGATACACAAAAGTTAGGAGAATACTTCTCCGCACTGAGTAACGAAGCTAATCTTGGCCAGGAAGAATTTGCGTGGTTGTTATTCGGCATTCATGATAAGACTCACGCTGTTTTAGGCAGCTCATATAAACCGACACGTCCCTCGCTTGACGCGCTAAAAAGAGAAATAGCCGAAGGGACCAACTGTGGCATTACTTTTACGGAAATACATGAAATCATGTATCAAGGGAAAAGAGTTATCATGTTTCAAATTCCGGCAGCCCCTAAAGGAATCCCGACTTCTTATAAAGGACACTATTATGGGCGCGATGGCGAATCATTAGTTGCCTTGAGCCTTCACGAGTTAGAATCTATCCGCAATCAAAGTCAGCAGTCCGATTGGAGTGCCCGGATTATAAAAGGAGCGACTCTTGACGATTTAGATCCCAAAGCCATTTCCATTGCACGCTCACTGTATATTGCTAAAAACAAAAAGAATGCCGCTGAAATTGCAGAATGGGATGACATAACTTTTCTCAACAAGGCAAAACTGACTATAAAAGGCAAAATAACCAATGCTGCCATTGTCTTATTGGGAAAAGAAGAAAGTGAAGTACTAATTTCACCGGCGGTAGCCAAGATACGCTGGATACTTAAAGACTCACAAGGAACGGAGCGGGATTATGAAATTAAAAGTTGTCCGTTTATCATCTCCATTGAAGAAATCTACCAAAAGATACGTAATTTAAAATATCGATATATCAACCCGGAATTCCGTACGCTATTCCCTGAAGAAGTAGATACCTATGAACCGTATGTCATTCGCGAAGCCATAAACAATGCAGTGGCGCACCAGGATTACACATTAGGAGGACAAATCAACGTAGTAGAATACGAAGACAGGCTTGTATTTACCAATAAAGGAAGTTTCATTCCCCGTACAATCAGCAACGTATTGAAAGACAATGCACCGGAGGAAGTCTACAGAAATCCTTTCCTGGCTCGTGCAATGGTAGGACTACAGATGGTAGACACGATAGGAAGCGGCATCAGGAAGATGTTCAACTTTCAGAGGCAACGGCTTTTCCCTTTACCCGATTATACCATTGAGAGAGACAGAGTACAAGTAACCATTATCGGAAAGATTCTGAATATGGAATATGCCAATATATTAGCTAAGAAGCAAGATTTATCTTTGGTGGAAATCGAAGCACTCAATCGTATACAACTGAACCGTTCGATATCAGATGAAGAGGTATCGCATCTTAGGAAGAAAAAGCTTATTGAAGGAAGAAAGCCGAACCTATTTATAGCAAAACCGGTTGCTCAGCAATTAGATCAGAAAACAGCCTATTCCAACAATAAAGGATTTGAGGACAGTTATTATTGTGATTTAATTTTAAAAGCACTCACTGAACACGGTACGCTTACAAAAAAGGAAATAACAGAATTACTTTGGAATAAGTTGCCAGATGTATTGAGCGAAAGCCAAAAACACTCAAAAGTCAGAAACCTACTTACCAAACTAAGGAAGCAGGATAAGATTAGAAATGTATCCAAAGGCATACACTCGGATTGGTTTCTTAATGCGGATAATTTAAACGCAATTTAAACGCAATTTAAACGCAATTTAAACGCAATTTAAACGAGGTTATGAATGTAACATGCTAATAATAAGCAATATGTATTTTAACATTTACGAGCAATTTATCCGAGATTTAAACGCAATTAAATGATATCTTAATCATAAATTGAACAAGGAATGACAGAAGCATCACTCAAAGAGAAAACAGCAAAAGGATTATTCTGGGGCGGAATAGGCAACGGCGCCATGCAACTGCTAAACCTCGTCTTCGGCATATTCCTTGCTCGGTTGTTATCCACAACAGACTATGGCATGGTGGCCGTATTGACCATCTTCTCCGCCATGGCCGGAATTTTCTCGGAGAGTGGCTTCATCCTGGCACTTGTCAATAAGAAAGAGGTAAAGCATGAGGAATATAATTCCGTATTCTGGTTCAACATCAGTATCGGCGCATCACTTTACCTCATACTTTTTCTTTGTGCTCCTTTCATCGCCGATTTCTACCATACACCCGAGCTTACCCGGCTGGCCCGTTTCCAATTTCTGAGTTTCTTCATCGGAAGTTTCGGTACTGCCCCTACGGCCTATTTTTTCCGTAATCTCATGGTGAAAGAGCGTAGTCAGATACAGATAGCCGCCATTCTCATTTCGGGTATTACAGGTGTCAGTTGTGCCTACCATGGCTGGGGATACTGGGGAATTGCCGTACAGACCGTTGTGTATGTCAGCACCAACACTATCCTGCTTTGGATATTCTCTCCCTGGCGACCTACTTTTTCGTTCCGCTTTCACCCATTGCTGGAATTATTGCCTTTCAGCAGTAAATTACTCTTTACCTCGCTCTTCACTCATATCAATAACAACATCTTCTCCGCATTGCTGGGACGTTTCTACACCATCCAGCAAGCCGGTTACTACTCACAGGGAAGCAAGTGGACGACGATGGGATATTCCACCATTTTCGGAATGATAAACAGTGTAGGGCAACCTGTGTTCAGGGAAGCCTCGGAGGACAGGCAACGATTGCAAAACATATTCCGCAAGCTGATGCGCTTCACCGCCTTTGTCAGTTTCCCCGCTATGTTGGGGCTTGCCATTGTTTCTCAGGAACTGATCGTAATAAGCATTACAGAGAAATGGCTACCCTGTGTCCCCGTCATGCAGATACTGTGCGTATGGGGAGCCTTCATGCCTATTTCAACTCTTTACTCCAACCTGATGAATAGCATCGGCCGGCCGAACGTATATATGTGGAACACCATCGCACTGGGCATCTTCCAGCTATTATGCGTGTGGGGTAGTTACCCGTACGGTCTGAATATCATGCTGATAGTCTATACAGCAGCCAATATCTTCTGGCTACTCATCTGGCATTATTTTGCTCATAAACATATCGGAATTTCCCTGCTTAATACACTGAAGGATATAGCTCCCTATCTCATTATATCTGTAGCCGTAATGACTTTTACTTACTGGGTAGCAGGTTATGTGAAGAACATCTATCTTTCCTTACTGGTGAAAATCGCTTTAGCTGCCTCACTCTACATATTCCTGATGTGGAGCCTGAAGTCGACCGTATTCAGGGAAAGTCTTCAATATCTATTTAAAAAGAAAACCATACAATAATGACACTGCAAAATGTAACTGTAATCATCCCTGCGCACAACCGTCCCGAGCGCTTGCGCAGATTGCTCGACTACTATAGCCGCACAGATATCAAGATTCTTGTTCCCGACTCATCCGACCATCCGTTTGCCGATGCGGAGAAGTACCCGGACATCACTTATCTGCACCGTCCTAAACTACATTTCCTGTTGAAGCTGAAAGAAGTGCTTCCGATGATTAGTACACCCTATGTGCTTTATTGCGCTGATGATGATTTCGCTGTTCCCTCCGGCATTGCGCAGATGACCGCCTTTCTAGACGAACACCCAGATTACAGCACTGCACAGGGACATTACCTGACCTTCACTCCCCATAAAGGGAAAATATCATTCTACCCTCGCTATATCCGCTACTTCGATAAACAAGTAACAGGCGACACTCCCCGGGAAAGACTTTTACAAGAGAAGAACATGTATGCCTCATTACTCTACTCCGTCATCCGGACACAAGCTTTTCAGAGGATGTATGCAGCTTGTTTCAACCCAGACGGAAGCCTGCGTTTCCGCAATCTTTTCCTAGCTGAAGAGTTCTTTAACCATGCTGCGCTTATCTTCGGCAAATATGCTACACTACCCTATTTCTACAGTGCCCGCGAGCGTATCAGAGGTTCCGCCACGGAAACCACCGTACCTGTTTCAGTTATCAAAACCTCTCATAAATATCGGGAGGAATATCAAGGTTTCCTTCTGGCGTTATCAGAATTACTGGCAGCCCGGGAAGGTGATACGCTTGAAGATGCTTTCTCCTTTATTTGTAGCATCAGCGATATGCCTAAAGACACTGCCGAAATCTCTGGCAAAAGGAAGATTATGGAATTCACTCATAAGCATCCCCTGTTACGTTGGGTAAACAGGCTGGCTGACTGGAGATATACTCAGAAAGGATTGAAAGCGGTACAAGGTATGCAAAGCTACCCCTGTACATTCTCCACACCGGAAAAAGAAGAAATTATCAAAGCTATTGAACAATCTTAAAGACACGCAAAAATGACAAATAAAACTGTTTTCTATTGTAATAGGTACTTATACGACACCTACCTCTTTCCGGGAAATCAAGGTCTACAAAGTATGGGAAAAACCTCAGGATAGAAACTGCTGAAGCACTCTTTCAAGCATCCCATTATCAGAAAGCAGTTTCTCCACAAACTCACGAAAGGCACCAAAGCCCCCATGCTGTGCGGTGACGTAATCAACCTCACGTTTCACATAATCCGGTGTATTACTGGGGGAAGCGCTGAATCCAACCTTACGGAGCAGAGCCAAGTCGTTCACATCATCACCGATGAAGGCAACATCCTGCAACGTAATGCCCAACTCACGACATAATTCTTCCGCCTGTGCCACTTTATCTTTCACCCCCAGGTAGCAGTAATCTATCTTCAGTTTATCAGCACGCTTCTGAACAATCTGCGTATTCTCACCCGTCATAATGGCTACAGGTATATTCAGCTTGCGAAGGAAAATAACTCCCCAGCCGTCTTTCACGGAGAAGCGTTTCATCACATCGCCCTGTTCGGTATAGTACATTCCACCATCAGTCCACACACCATCAATATCAGTAATCACTAACTTTGGTAACATAGTTTTTTCTTTTTATTCAGATGATACAATCATTTATTTCCACTTCCCGCTCTTTCCCCTCAGCCCATCGCGATAGCCACACAGCAATGCCCACAACTTACTGAACTTCTGCCGCTCATACAGTATGATAAAAACCACACGCTTATAAAAATGATAGCGCAAATGCGACTTCAAATTCAACGCCTCTGGATACAGACGATGCAGGAGAATACCATTGCGCACATTATAGTAGGAACGGGCCGGACCGTATTCATTAGGAAATACTTCTTTTCCCAGCAAACGCCTTTTCTTCTTCTGATAACCCAAATCGTGTGTCAACAGAATATTCTTGAAACATAAAACGGGAATATCTTTCCTTTTAGCCCTCCAACAAAACTCACAATCCACTCCCCAGACAAAGAGGGATTCCATAAAGTCGCCCAAAGTATCGAACAGGCTAACCGGATATATACTTCCCGAAGTCATTGCCGAATACACTTCATCCACAGAGTCCGTTGGCGGATACATGGTGGTTTGCTGGGATTTAATGAAATAATTGGTAGAGAAAATGGCAGCCTTGTCCTCACCATAGCTACGGATTGCCCGAAGGTAGCTTTCGAAGTTCCGCCCACCGAAACAGCTATCCTGATCCAAGGTCAGCAGATGCGTAAATCCATTTGCACGGGCATACGCCACCGCCTTATTCAGCGCAGAACCAATGCCCAGATTTTCACCGCAACCATCCAGAATGATTTTCCCTCTCCCGTCTCCCAAAGAATCCAAATCCAGATCCCTGCGATCTGTTGCCGGAGTATTATCCCACAACATCAATTCATCCAGTTGAGCAAGATAGGTAGCGATATTCTTTACTACCGAATCATCCGGATAATATAAGATGACTATGCCTAAGAGTTTCATAAATTATCGGATGACATCCGGATAGATAATCTCATTCCGGGGAATTTCTTTCAGTACTTTATGCCCTACCACTTTCGCACGCTCCACCCACTTAAAGCCGTCACCGGGACTCAACAGATGGATATCCTGTTCGGTAATGATATCTCCGGGATGCAGCGTCTTATTCGTTGCAATGGAACGCTCCAGTTTCACCTTTGCCGAGGCAACGGAAGAGTCGATATACAGTTCTTCTTTTCCCAACCAACGTTCGGCAATACGGATATCACGTATCATGCGGTTCACACCGTCGGGGCCAAGAGAACCTTGCTGATCGGTTCCCTTCATACGGCGGTCGATGGTGACATGCTTCTCTATGATTTCCGCACCCATACCCACGGCAACGATAGGAGCGGCAATACCGATGGTGTGGTCGGAGAAGCCGATGCAATACTGCCCGTAGTGCTGTTTCAGATAGGTGATAGTCTTCAGATTCAGATTATCAGGCTGGGTAGGATACTGGGATACGCAATGCAAGATAGATATATTGTTATGATAACGGGTAATCACCTCCAAAGCATCATCCAGTTCTTTTCTGCCTGCCATGCCGGTAGACAGAATAATGGGTATCTTGGTTTCAGCCATCACTTCCAGCAACGGCAGGTTGGTAAGATCGCGGCTTGCCACTTTCAGACGGTCGGGCGTGAAGAGTTTCAGCAAAGAGAGGCAGCCTTTGGAGCAAAGTGTTTCCACGAAATCAAGCCCTAAAGACTTGGCGTGCCTATACACTTCGAAGTGTTCCTCGTCCGTCAGCTCCAGAAAAGCACGATGTTCGCCATAGGTACGTCCGAAAGAATGGGGAGAATTATACGGACGGTTCATCTGTGAGTCCGTCAGTTCTTCATTCAAATCCCGTTTAGTCAATTTCACCGCATCCATCGGACGAAGTTCTATATTGAACACTTCTTCACGAACAGGGCGGGACACCAGGTCTACGATCAGTTTGGCTATATCGACGGAACCGTTATGGTTCTGTCCGATTTCTCCTATTATATAAGTACTATTCATTTACGAATTATAAATTACGAATTACACTTGGCTGCACGACGGTAGAAGATATACATAAGCTATTTTTCATTTCTTGCAATATTCTCCAACATTCTGGCACGATAGTCGGGATGCGATTGCACCAATTGCAACAGGGCATGCACACTACGGTCGGTCTTCTCATGGAAGGTGGCATAAAGTTCCTGTAGCAAGGTGAAGTCTTCCATCGTATCGAGAGTGAAACGAAGATCGAAACGCCCTTCCAACTCAGCCGGCAACGGAAGCAGACGCACCTTGAATTTTTCGGGATGCGTATAGAGATAGATAGTGACATGCTCGATGTAAAGTTTCTCTTGCGTAGAAACGGCGGCACGACGCAGAGCGTCAATCGTTGTCAACTCGGAATATAAGCCCAAATGGGATTTGATGGTAGGACGTCCATCGGCAAAGCCATAGGCAATATAATCTGCCGGACAGAAATTGTGTTCGGCAAAGAAGGTATTGAAAGTTTCGGGACGAAGGAACGGATTATCCGAACAAACACGGATAAAGCGGTTGATACCGAAAACTTCGGCAGCACGGATAAAGCGGTCGAGTACATTGTCCTCGTCGCCACGAAAACTGAGGATACCCGCCTGACGGGCGGTTTCGGCAAGCACGTCGTCCTGCGGGCGATTGGTGGTGGCAAGTACAATACATTTGTCCGGACAAGCCTGTTTGATATTGGCTATCAGAATGTCGATGATGCGCTGTTCGCCATAGAAGGGGAGCAGAATCTTGTTGTGCAGCCGGGTAGAACCGGTGCGTGCCTGAATGATTATTCCATCTTTCATAATTTCATCCGTTTAAAAGCGTCGATATAAGAGCCGGGAGTGACATTGATAATCTCCTTACCCAGCCGGCGTGCGTAGGCTTCGAGTATAAAATAGGACTTGAAGGCTACGTGCATGTGATAGAGAATAATATGGAGCCGGGCACTGTTCAAGTTTTCCTGTTTCACGGTTTCGGCCTGCGATTTATTCTGGTCGTAGAAGTGCTTTTGGTGCATCAGTACTACGTTGTCGTCCGTTACGGTGATCTCCGGCAACCAGGAATGGTCAGCACCTGCCAAATAGATTTTCTTGAAAGGCAGGCGCAATCCCATAGCGATAGAAGGTATCAGCACGTTATGCGGACGGGGAACGCCCCAGCCTTTGCGGAATATCCAGTTGCAGAAACCCTGGAAGCCTTCGATAGGCGTTGTATTATAAACATAGAGCTTGATGTGGGGGTTACCCGCCAGTAAGGGTTGCCATTCTTTATTCTTCAGGGCACGGGCAGGGACAAAGAAGTTCATATCCCAGGTAGTCTTCTCGGCCATTGTCTTGAAAAGCTGTATACGCTTCTCGGGAACGATCCAGAACAGCGGGTCTGCAATCAGATAAAGTTCGGGGCGGAGACGCTCGAACATAGGAGAACTTACACAGAAGTTCACTGCCAACAAGGTTTTTCCCTTGATAAAATCCGTCGAATCTTCTACCGTGCGGTTCAGCGAAGGGCCGTTAGCCAATATCAGCAATTCATCCGGATTACTGAAAGAAGACGGCAAGCGCGTGCGCCACTTGGACTGCAACAGGATTTTCACTATACTGAGGAAGCACTGCCAAAGCTGTTCCAACCATTTCAAACCTTTTTCTCCCATATTGTTATAAAAGTTACGAGCTATAGTTATGAACTACAAATACCAAGTACTTTCAGACTACCTGCGAACAATTATTCGCCCTACCATGTGGCATCATTTAAACGGCAGATTCACAACGCTTATTCGGTTCATTTGCAACACTTGCAATACATTTACGTAACACCTGCAATACATTTCCACAACACTTGCACGGTACAAATCAAACACTTGTGTCCCGTAATCATCCTCTTGAACACTTATAAACAGAATCTTTCCCCGCCAATCACAACGCAGCCACTCGTAGCTCGTAGCCTGTAACTTGTAGCTAATTTATTCTCCTGCAAAGATAGATACTTTAGCGGTTACTGGCTAAAAAAACCGCGAATTTGTGGATAGAAAGCGGTAAAAGCTGTACTTTTGCCAAAACATTCCGCAACATGAGAGTACTTATAATCAATACGTCCGAGAAAACAGGCGGAGCCGCCATTGCCGCCAGACGCCTGATGGAATCGCTCCATACAGCGGGAACAGACGTGAAGATGCTCGTCCTGCACAAGGAAAGTCAATCGGAACAGGTGATCCCTGTAGGCAAAGACTGGCAAAAGAAATGCACTTTTCTCTGGGAAAGACTGGTTATCTGGACGAATAATCTCTTCAGCCGGAAGAATCTCTTTACCGTCTCCATAGCCAATACAGGCTTCAACGTCACCAAACTGCCTGCCTTCCGAGAAGCCGACATCATACACCTCCACTGGATAAACCAGGGAATGCTTTCACTGAACAATATACAGGAAATCTTCGAATCGGGCAAGCCCGTTGTCTGGACCCTGCACGATATGTGGGAATGTACCGCCATCTGCCACCATGCCCATACCTGCACCCTCTTCAAAAGCGAATGCAGAAACTGCCGCTTCCTGCGCTTCCCAGGCAACAACGATCTGGCGCACCGGGTATTCAAGAAGAAACAAAAACTATTCAGTCATGCCAGCCCCCTGAATATCGTCGCAGTCAGCACATGGCTTTCCTCACAAATACAGCAAAGCACCCTACTTAAAGAGAAACCTGTATCTGTGATCCCTAATACACTCTCGCCTACCGACTTCCGAATGATGGACAAAGAACTGTCCCGAAAGGAACTGTCCCTGCCCGATAAACATATCATTCTGTTCGGAGCCGCCCGCATCGACGATCCGATCAAGGGAGTGGAATATCTGCTCCAGGCCATCCGGTTATTGATTGAAAAGAAGCAATTCCCGCAGGAAAAACTTCACCTGGCACTGTTCGGCAAGATCAAATATCCGGAGAAACTTCTCAACTCCATCCCCGTCAGCTACACCTATCTGGGACGAATAGGCGATACAAACAAACTCTCGCAACTATATTCCGCCGCAGACGTCACCGTATCCGCCTCTTTCTATGAGACATTCGGTCAGACTCTAATCGAGGCCCAAGCCTGTGGTTGCATTCCGGTTTCTTTCGGCAACAGCGGACAGGCTGACATTATCCGCCACAAAGAGAACGGCTTCCTGGCCGACTACCTCTCTGCCGACAGCCTGGCAGAAGGCATCCGATGGGGAATATCCGAAGCCCGGACAGCCATCCCCAAAGAAAATATGCGAAGCGAAGTATTCAGGAAATACTCCGGTGAAGTCGTTGCAAAGCAATATCTCAATCTCTACCAAAACTTAATCAGAAGAAAGGTAACACAATGAGAATACTACTTATCAATACAACAGAAAAGATAGGCGGCCCCGCCGTAGCCGCAAGCCGCCTCATGGAAGCCCTCAAGAATAATGGCATCAAAGCCAAGCTATTGGTGCGCGACAAACAGACCGAACAGATCACCGTAGTGGAGTTGCCCCACAACCTGCGCATGGTATGGAAGTTCGTATGGGAGCGAATCGTTATCTGGAAAGCCAACCATTTCAACAGAAACCACCTCTTCGCCGTAGACATTGCCAACGCCGGCACGGACATCACCAACTTGCCGGAGTTTCAGCAAGCAGACATCATACATCTCCACTGGATCAACCAGGGGATGCTTTCTTTAAAGAACATCGAGAAAATTCTGGCTTCGGGCAAGCCCGTAGTCTGGACCATGCACGATATGTGGCCCTGTACCGGCATCTGCCACTACTCCGGCGGATGTACGCATTACGAAGAGGAGTGTCATCATTGCCCCTTCATCCACAACGGAAGCCGGAAGAAAGACCTCTCCCACCGTATCTTCCTCAAAAAGCAAAAGTTATACGAGGGCCGTCATATCAACTTTGTAGCCTGTAGCCACTGGCTGGAAGAACGCGCCCGGAAGAGTGCCCTTTTCAGCGGACATGCCATTACCAGTATCCCCAACCCTATCAACACCAATCTCTTCAAGCCGCACAGCAAAAAAGCCGCACGGGAGAAATGCAGGCTTCCGCAGGACAGCAAACTGGTTCTGTTCGGTTCAGTGAAGATAATGGATACCCGGAAGGGAGTGGAATATATGATTAAAGCCTGCAAACTCTTGGCAGAGAAGCATCCGGAACTGAAAGACCAACTGGGTGTAGTGGCCTTTGGCAACCAGTCGCAACAGTTACAGAATATGTTGCCTTTTAAGGTTTATCCGCTCGACTTCGTCAGCAATGAACATCAGTTGGTAGATATCTACAACGCCGTCGACCTCTTCGTCACCTCATCGCTGGAAGAGAACCTGCCAAACACCATTATGGAAGCCATGTCCTGCGGCATCCCTTGCGTAGGATTCAACGTAGGCGGCATACCGGAGATGATAGACCATCTGCACAACGGCTACGTGGCACAATACAAATCAGCCGAGGATTTTGCCAACGGCATCTACTGGATACTGACCGAGCCCGAATATACCACCCTCTCCGAGCAAGCCTGCCGGAAAGCCGTTTCCAATTATTCGGAAAGTGCCATTGCCAAGAGATACATCGACGTTTATAACAAAATAACCGGAAGACATGCATAACCGTCCCACACCCAAGTTCAGCATCATCACCGTGACCTATAATGCCGAGGCCGTATTGGAAGACACGATACAGAGCGTTATCTCACAAACCTACCACCACGTAGAGTACATCATCATAGACGGTGCATCCAAAGACCGCTCCCTCGCCATTGCCGAAAGGTATCGCGACCGTATCACCCTGCTTGTTAGCGAACCGGACAAAGGACTGTATGATGCCATGAACAAAGGCATCCACCTGGCAACGGGCGACTACCTCTGTTTCCTGAATGCCGGAGACAGTTTCCATGAAGACGACACCCTGCAACAAATGGTGCATACTTTAGGAATCGGCGAACTGCCGGACGTACTATATGGCGAAACCGCTTTAGTAGATACAGAAAGGCATTTCCTACGTATGCGCCGCCTCTCCGCCCCCGAAGTGCTGACATGGAAGAGTTTCAGGCAAGGTATGCTCGTTTGCCATCAGGCATTCTTCGCCAAACGGAGCCTGGCGGTACCATACGATATGCAATACCGCTTCTCCGCCGACTTCGACTGGTGCATCCGTATCATGAAAAAAGCGCGGACGCTGCATAACACGCATCTCACACTTATCGATTATCTGGAAGAAGGTATGACGACGCAGAACCAAAAGGCTTCCCTGCGGGAACGCTTCCGCATCATGGCGAAACACTATGGACTAATAAGTACCATGGCGCACCATGCATGGTTTGTATTCCGTCTGCTGCTGAAGAAATAGTACCTGGCTTTCAACACCTTACGGCAAGTAATCCGCAACCCCGCATTCAAGTCTTAGTTTCATGCCGTGAAACTCACAGTTTCAAGGCATGAAACTGTTGGTTTCACCTATTGAAACAGGAAGTTTCACGGCATGAAACTTACAGTTCCAAACGGAGAAACTGATAGCATCAAACAGACAATAGTTTCTTCAGCTCCTTCACTCCTTCCGAAGCACCCTTCTGAATGATATGTATCTGCCTCATTGAGTGCGTATCCACCGGTTTCGGATCAATCAGATATACTTCTGCCGTTCGAGGCACATAGTTCAGCAGTCCCGCTGCCGGATATACATTCATCGAAGTACCTATAATCACAAAGATATCCGCTTTCTCTACATAGTCGACAGCCGTTTCTATCTCCGGCACCGCCTCACCAAACCAAACAATAAACGGACGCAACTGCGAACCGTCGCCCGCCTTGTCACCCATCTTCACCTCATATTCTTCCGGTTTCAATTCCTTTACATAGCGAGGATTGTAAGGGTCACGACTGGAACACACCTTCGTCAGTTCACCATGCAGATGAATGATGTGCGTGCTCCCGGCACGCTCGTGCAGATTATCCACATTCTGCGTAACCACCGTCACGTTGAAGTCCTTCTCCAGCTCGGCAAGTCCGATGTGCCCTGCATTGGGCTCCACATCAAGCAACTGCTTACGGCGCTCGTTATAAAAGTTTATCACCAGCTCCGGATCGCGCACATATCCTTCGGCACTGGCTACCTGCATCACCGGATATTTGTCCCACAATCCGCCTGCGTCCCGAAACGTACTGATACCACTCTCGGCACTCATACCGGCACCGGATAAAATCACTAAATTCTTCTTCATACCAAAATCTCCTTTCTATTATAGCAGTTTCTTTTCTACAAAAATACAGAAGATTGCCGAAGTTGCCACAGATATAAGAAAATTTAAAACCTAAAAGCATAAATCATTCAAATAAAACACTTACTTTTGCGACTTGTAATTTTGCAACTGATTGAAAGAGATTATACTTTCAGTCTCAACCCCAAAGATATATGGATAAATTCAGTTACGCTATCGGCCTCGGAATAGGTCAAAATTTATTAAGTATGGGTGCAAAAGGCATCGAAGTAGATGACTTTGCACAAGCTATCAAAGACATACTGGAAGGAAACAAAACCGCCATCTCACACGCAGAGGCACGCGATATAGTAAACAAATACTTCGCAGAACTGGAAGAGAAAATGAATGCAGCCAGCATAGAGCAAGGCGTACAGTTCCTGGAAGAAAACAAGAAACGCCCGAATGTGGTTACTTTGCCAAGCGGCCTGCAATACGAAGTCATCAACGAAGGCAAGGTAGGCACTTATGCAAAAGCCACCGACCAAGTGAAATGCCACTACGAAGGCACACTGATTGACGGAACCCTGTTCGACAGTTCTATCAAACGCGGACAACCCGCCGTATTCGGTGTAGACCAGGTTATCCCCGGCTGGGTGGAAGCGCTTCAGTTGATGCCCGAAGGTGCCAAGTGGAAACTTTATATTCCTTCCGATCTTGCCTATGGCGCACAAGGTGCGGGCGAAATGATACCGCCTCACAGCACATTGATTTTTGAAGTGGAATTACTCGAAATATTATCCCAAAAATAAAAATAAACAGTAAAAGCAAAATGAAAAAAGTAACATTTATCATGGCTCTTGCAGTAGGCGCAGGTTTAGCTTCCTGTACTGCACAAAGCCCGAAAGCAAATCTGAAAACAGATGTTGACTCATTGTCTTATGCCATCGGTATGGCTCGTACAGAAGGTCTGACTCAGTACCTGATGCAACAAGGCGTTGACACTACTCAGATGGCTGAATTCATCAAAGGTTTCAACGAAGGAGCTGCTAAAACCAGCAAGAAAGACGTTGCTTACATGACCGGTATGCAAATTGGTCAGATGGTAGGCAAACAATGGGTAGAAGGCTTCAACCAACAAATCTTCGGTGGCGACTCTACTCAGACTATCAGCCGTGAAAACCTGTTGGCAGGTTTCATCGCAGGTATCACAGACAAGAGCAACGTTATGACTAAAGAAGCTGCTACAGCTTACATGCGCGACGGTATGGAAGCCATCAAGGAAAAAGCTTTAGCTGTCAAATACGCTGACAACAAAGCTGCCGGTGAAAAATACCTCGCTGAAAACAAAGGTAAAGAAGGTGTTGTAACCACTCCGAGCGGTCTGCAATACAAAATCATCACCAAGGGTACAGGCGCAATCCCTGCTGACACCAGCAAAGTGAAAGTAAACTACAAGGGTACTTTGATTGACGGTACTGAATTCGACAGTTCTTACAAGCGCAACGAACCTGCTACTTTCCGTGCCAACCAAGTTATCAAAGGCTGGACAGAAGCCCTCACAATGATGCCTGTAGGTTCTAAGTGGGAACTTTATATTCCGCAGGAACTGGGTTACGGTGGCAGAGAAACCGGCGGTCAGATCAAACCGTTCTCTACCTTGATCTTTGAAGTAGAGCTCGTCGGCATCGAAAAATAAGTATCAGCCGAAGATTTTTTCTTCAACGGTACAGACTTAGCGGGCGAAACGGATGTAAACAAAAACATCTGCTTCGCCCGCTTCTTTTTTACTCTTTCCCTATTTTTTCCTCCTTTTATATAGAGAAATTAAAATAAAGTCCTATATTTGCTTACTATTTGATAAAAACAAGAACTTACACAAATTGATATTATGGAAAAAATAGACAATCTTGACCGGCAGATTCTGGAAATCATCTCTCAGAATGCCCGCATTCCTTTCAAAGATGTAGCTGCTGAGTGTGGCGTATCACGTGCTGCCATTCATCAACGTGTGCAACGTTTGATAGATTTAGGCGTCATTGTCGGCTCCGGTTATCATGTGAACCCCAAATCTCTGGGCTACAGAACCTGCACGTATGTAGGTATCAAGTTAGAGAAAGGTTCCATGTACAAATCAGTGGTTGCCGAAATGGAGAAAATACCGGAAATCGTGGAATGCCACTTCACTACGGGTCCTTACACGATGCTGACGAAAGTATATGCACGCGATAACGAGCATCTGATGGACTTGCTGAATAACAAAATGCAAGAAATTCCGGGTGTAACCGCTACCGAAACGTTGATTTCACTGGAGCAAAGTATCAAGAAGGAAATTCCTATTTGCCCGGAGAAATAACAGATAATTTATGGAATTCTTAAATGAATATCATCTTTCGGGACTGTTCATCGGCATTTGTACATTTCTTATCATTGGATTGTTTCATCCTGTGGTAGTGAAAGCCGAGTATTATTGGGGTACCAAGTGCTGGTGGATTTTTCTTGTATTGGGCATCGGGGGCGTTGTGGCCTCGCTTTGCGTAGAGAATATCTTGATTGCGTCCCTCTTGGGCGTATTTGCTTTCTCTTCGTTCTGGACCATCAAGGAGGTCTTTGAACAAGAAGACCGCGTAAAGAAAGGTTGGTTCCCCAAGAACCCCAAACGTACGTATAAGTTCTAAAAACAAAGCAACAAACAGTATATTTTGCCCGAAAGGTTTGCATATTTCAACTGAATATACTATTTTTGTGCCCGCTATCCGATAGGATAACACCGGACTTGTAGCTCAGTTGGTTAGAGCAACAGACTCATAATCTGGAGGTCCCTGGTTCAAGCCCAGGCTGGTCCACATTAATAATCAAGGAGTTACGAATTTCGCAGCTCCTTTTTTAATGCCTTTGCGTAAACAATGCGTAAACAAACTGTTTGAGTTGGTAGTGTTTATACATAGGGCTTCTGTGAAACTCCATACTATTCTATAACATACTCATTAAGATGTGTTGCTAAATTGACTATACTTGACGGTTAAATAAACTCAAATACATTCCATTCGCCTCCTTACTTATGAAATAATATTGTAATTTTGTATTGCGTAATGCATTTGTGGCAAGCCATGACCATTATGGTGCTCTTTCTTGATAAAGAAAAGTGAGTTTGCCTAACTATCGTGAGAGGGTAATCCCATTCCGATGAATCGAAGCGTAGAGGGAGTATTAGTCGGAGAATACTCTATTTCAAACAATACGCGAGAGTTGCTTCAGGGGTTGAGACCGATTAGCATAAGCCCGGTTACCAGTCAGCGACAGAAAACAACGAGATTGCACCGCTGCATATAACGACAATGTTTTTATCCGTCAAAGGATAGGGACTCAGTAGTTATATGCAGCGTTTTGTATATGTACGCCTCACATTGCAAAGCGGCTGTATTCAGAGGTTATGTTAAACATAAACAATGAATGCAATGGAAAAATTGACAAAGTCCCTGCCTCTTTTCAAAGAGCGGAATTGCTCTGTTTCTATCGTGTTGGATTCACGTACTCGCAGAAAAAATGCGTATGAGTTTCCACTATCTCTTCGCTTCACGATAGACCGCAAATTCTTTTATTTTACGGTAGGAAGCTCTTATACTGAGAAAAAGTTCTCAGACATCTGCAATGCGACTAAATACAAGAGTGAGAACTACAAACTTCAAAAAGAATGGAAAGACACCTTTGTTCCCAAATACAAAGAAGTTTTGAGTAACCTGAACAAAGGAGGTATCCTAACATTTGAGATGGTGCGCCAACGTATTATGGGTGAGGATGTGGCACTATCAGAAAAGGAAATAACCATGTCACAATCGTTTATCAGTATATGGGAGCAAGTCATCAAAGGTTTCAAAACTGATGATGGCGGAGCACGTTTTACTACAGCTGAAAGCTACGAGTGTGCGCTCAAATCATTCAAGAAGATACTTGGGACAAATACAATCAAAGGATTTTGTATCAGTGCCGCAGAAATTCAGAAATGGAAAGAGGGGATGCACAATGGAGTAAAAGATGAGAATGGCGCAATTGTAGGTAAAATCAGCGATACTACAGCAGGAATCTATCTACGTTGTTGCCGTGCTGTATGGAATCGGTGCGTACACGAAGGCTTCCTTAAAGATGTTCCTTATCCTTTCTCTAACAAGAAAGAGAAAGGGCTTGTAAGTATTCCCAAGAGTGCGAAGCGCAAACAAAGTTTCTTGAATGTCAGTCAGATGACGGAACTCTATAATCTTTTTATCTCAAAGAAATATCCTGAACATTGGTCGGAAGAATATACTCAACGTGCCCACTACTCATTGGGATTGTTTCTTGCCCAATACCTGTGCAATGGCTTCAACATGGCTGATGCAGGTCGATTGACTTACGACAACTATTATTATCAGACAGATGGCAAGGCTTTCCGCTTCAACCGAAAGAAAACTTCCCGAAGAAGTGCTGACGGTTCTGAGGTAATAGTTCCCATTATCCCTCCTTTACAATATGTTTTAGATGAAGTAGCAGCACCTCCGACTCGTGGCGGTGTGGTATTCCCCAATATATTAAAAGGTGCGGAAACAGAAGAGCTACGCCGCAAATACACCATGCAGGAAAACTCAAATGTAAAAGACCGTATCATCAGAATATGCCATGAAGCTCTGCAATGGGACAAGTCCATCTGTCCGTCTGGCACATGGTGCCGACACTCGTTTGCTACTAATCTGCATAATGCCGGAGTAGATATGGATTATATCTCTGAAAGCATGGGGCATTCGTCTTCTGACCATGCCATCACACAAATCTACATTGAGCATTACCCTCTTGAGATTCAGATGAAGAACAACTCGAAACTGTTGAATTTGGCAAAGACCTCAGAAAGAGATTTGTTATTGGAGAAACTGGCGAGTATGTCCACTGAAGAATTAACCAAGTTGTTTACACGAACATAATACGACTTTGAGGATGATAAATTTCATAGAGAAAATAAAAGACTATTTGCAAAGAAAGGATTGCACTGATATGGCTATTCGTACTTGGAAATCAGCCAATGAAGAGTTGTATGCCAATTTCTGTAAACGCATAGATGATGTAGGCAAAGGTAAATTATCCGTTTTGATGGATATGTACCAGATGATGCGGAATTGCACTCCACCAGAAGCACTAATGCTGTATAACTGGCTCTCTGATTTCATGAATGGTCAAGATGTACAGAATATGACCAATCAACAATGGGCTGGCAAATACACAGACATTATAGCACAATGTATCACCAACAAACGGCTGTGGATGGGTATCAATGTAAAAACAGGTACGGTAGAGCTACTCACATCCCCAAAATCGGAATTACTGATGGTTCGTTCCGAAACACCGATTGAAATTTGGAATCATCTGCCACAGGAAATAAGAGTCTATTTGACTGGACAGTTGGATGCACTTATGAAAAACAGCAAAGGATGTTATCTATTGAGCAAGCTGGAAAGAAAGATGATGTACCAGTTCCTGACGTACATCTCCCAAATCATTTTCCTGTCCCATGCCGTGTTTGTTGGTGAGTTTATGGCTAACTTGTATGATTATGTGATAGAGAAAAGGGAGACATTGGCTTATTGCATGTACTATTTCGTGATATTTGACCACGGCCTTTCACGTATGGCCAAATTACTTGACCGTCTATTAAACAGCGAAGAAGTTGATCATGGCGACATGGTTCTAATAAAATCATGTGTTGCTACTCTTGTAACTCAAAGCATCGAAATAGGGACTGAAAACAAAGCCGGGTGGGAAGATACGGCAGAAGCCTGTAATTCAGAAATCTGGAAAGAAGTGATGTTTGCCTTGCGGAAAGTAAAAGGCAAACGGGGGAATAGAAAGGTTACACAATCATTGGATGATGTCCTTATGGGGGATAAGGAACACACCAAGCAAGGCATCCGCTTGTTCCTTGAAGAAAACACAGAAGACATAAGCCTTGCCTACCTGTTGAAAGCATTGGTAAAGGTAGGCAGAATAAAAGCATCTACAAGATACATGACGTTCCACCGTGCCATTGAACAATTCTCTCAACGACATTACGGACACGACATACCACAGAAACGGTATGGTGAAATCAAGGATATGTCATTGAACTCGCCTCAGAGGGGAAACAGTTATACCAAAGCTAAACGAATAATAGACCGATGGACGGACTATTTTCTCAAGAACGGGTAGTTGGGAAATCCAGCTATCCGTGTTTTTTTCTGCAAACACCTGTTGAAAAACGGTTGGTAAAATTAAAGTGTAAATAAACCGACCGATATGTTGAGTTTCATACAATACCTTTGCTTGCGAAATCAGTTTCACAGAGTTGAACCGAGGCTTAAAGTATTTAACAATCAAACAAGTAAAGGCATGGAAGAAAAACACAATTTTACTCAACTACTTCAAAAGCCCATCGCCATGATGACTGGCGAGGAGCTTTGTTTTCTCATCACCAAGAGTGTGGAGAATACAGGAGTGGTCACTCCCCAAGTGGCACCCAAAGGTAATTACTATGGTATAGAGGGTATCGCCCGCGTGTTCGGGTGCAGTGTACCTACGGCCAACCGTATTAAGAAGAGCGGCATCATAGACAAGGCTATCACACAAATAGGGCGAAAGATTGTGGTGGACGCAGACCTTGCGCTGTCTTTGGCAAAGGAATCAGGTGGGATCCACATTAAAGAATGATGGTATGGATGATAACTGGAAAAAAGACTTGGCAACAGATAGCTACGGGAATCCTGTTCGTTCTATCGCAAACCTCCGACTTATTTTCACATTGGATGAGAATCTCAGTCAGATAAGGTACGATACATTCTGTCAAGATGACGTATGCTTTTGCCCTTTGTTTCGTAATGTTAATGGCAACAAAATTGATGAAGAATCAGCAGGAAAGATACAAGACTATCTGGAAAGGATATATAGATTGCGCCTGACACAGAATAAGGTTTTTGAGATACTGAAAACCACTTCTTCCGAACGAAGTTTCAATCCTGTGCAGGAATTCATCACGCAAGAAACATGGGACGGACGGCCTCGTATAGCCACAACCATCATTGATTATTTGGGAGCGGAAGACACGCCACTTGTCAAGGAACAGACAAAACTATGGTTCGTAGCGGCTGTAGCCAGAGTGTTCTGTCCCGGTTGTAAGTTTGATAACGTACTGACTTTACCTGGTCCGCAGGGTATCGGGAAAAGTACTTTTTTCAAGACCATCGGCGGAAAATGGTTCAATGATTCGTTCTCTTTCGCCAGTGGCGATAAGGAGAAAGTAGAAACCATAACCAATGGCTGGATTATTGAAATCAGTGAGTTGAACGGTTTGAAACGTGCGAATGACGCAGAGGCAGCCAAGGCATTTCTGAGCCGTTGCAGTGACTATATGCGTCCTGCATACGGGCATAAAGTGGTGGAATTTATGCGGCACAATGTTTTTGCGGCTACGACTAATGAGACAAACTTCCTGCAAGGAGACAACGGAAACCGCCGTTGGTGGATAATCCCGGTCAAAGGTAATGGACATGTATCGGATTGGTTAGATTGTTTGCGACATTCCGTTCCTCAACTCTGGGCGGAAGCATACTCATATTATCGGCAAGGAATGAAGCTCTACTTGTCACCGGACATGGAAACCGAGGCCAATGAAATACAAATGCAACATTCCAACATCCTCGTTGACCCCATTATGGAAGATATCGAAATGTATCTGGAGCGTGAAGTTCCCATGCAGTATGCAAGCTGGATGATTCCGACACGACTGGCTTATCAGAAAGGAGCATACTCAGAGCCAAATTCCACAATGAACTCACTCAACATGGTTTGTGCCCGGCAAATTATAGAGGAACTGCCCAATGACTTGGTCAGGCGAAATCCGTCCAAATACACTTCGCAATACATCAACCGTCTGATGTCCATGATTCCTAATTGGAAACGGAGTGAACAAGAGAAGGTCAAGGGGCTGCATCCTGCCTATTGTGACAAGACAGGGCGGGCGAAGCATCCGTGGGTGAGGGTAGGTACGCCAAGCGAAAGTTTCACCACGGCATTGCCCAGTGAACCGGATTTGCCATTCTAATTTTAAAATAAAGGAAAAGAAAAAACTTCTGTCCCTTTGTCCCTATTTCCCTTGAAAAAAGAATAAAAACAAAAAGCAGAGAAAAGAGAAAGTTACAGAATATGCTTGGGACATGGGACAAAATAATTGAAAACATGAAAAAGGAAGAACTTATCAAACAACTACAAGAACGTGAGTCACTGCTGGCAAATGCGGTTAGCCACATGGTAGAGTATATTCAAGACCTTTGCTCTGCCGCATATCCGAGCAAAGAACAGACCGAAGCCGTGAACGACTACTTACGGAGCGTTCATGCTGATGGGGACGGCAGTATATCGGAAAGAAACTGTGAACACCGCCGTATCGCTTCACAGAAGATCACCATTGCTGCCATTCGTGTGCTTGACAGCCAGCAGTTGAACAGACTGCAAGCCGTACTTGACCGTATTGCATACGACAAGGAGTATTATTTGCCGGAGAGAGGATGCGGCATGCACCGCTGACTTTTTCTTTTGGCTGCACCAATTATAATCCATCTCAAATTTTACAGACGATGAAAACAAACTTGAATTATTGTATAGTGCTTTCGTCAGAGCAACTTGCATATCTGGCAGGAAGCAAGTACGGCATTGACCGTATGAAGATTCTGCACCGGCTCGTTGAAGCGGCAGTGCTGGAAAAAACCGAATATGCCATAAAGGGGTTCTCCACAACCCTGCAAGTGGGGCAAGCCATCCTTTCGGAAGTGAATTTGTCCAGCAAACTGGGCTATGACAAGAAAACCATATCCCGTGTGCTTGACAAGATGAACCGGTTGGGAATTGTCGCATCCACACAAAGCAACCGAACGAGTGTTCACACGCTGAAATGTATATCGGCATGGATGCTGGATGGTAATCGAATAGACAACCCTTTTTATGTCCGGCTGAAAGGCCGACAGGAAAAAGGAAAGAATGCTTACGCAATGTCCGATGATACCGTACCCGTTTTGCCAATGACTCCACAGAAGGATTCGGATAGTTGTATGGAGGAAAACTTCCTCAACTCAAAAGATGGTCGGCAAACGAACACGATGGAGAAGGTCTGCGTTTCTGATACAGATTTGTCCTTCGTAGGCAAATCGCCTGTTATATCAGACGATGGAGAATTGCTTTCACCCTCTTCCTCTTTCCCTCTTGTTTCGGTTTCTCCACAGCTTGTGGCAGAGGAAGAATCCGACAAGGATATTTCAGAGAATAGTCCGACATAACCACTAGCAGAGAGACAGTGTACCCGAAACAGTTGTATGTAGTATTGCAAGAAGTTCCTATGTCGCACAAATTCGCTTTGCTTATTCGTACCACATAGGCGTATTCCGGCAGTCGCAAGCTCCCACCGTGCTGTCCTTTTTTTTAGATTGATGTTTCACCCATAGCATAATAGAGTATGAAGAGGAAAAAGAATACCAATAAAGAAGTAGATGAAGAAAACGGCAAAAAAGTTACAAAGCGTACCCTGCGGCTTGAAGCTAGGGTGACAAAACAGGAATATGCCCAAGCGAAAGAACTTGCCAAGACCTGCGGTTTGTCTATGAGCGACTACGTGCGGCGTACCGCTTTGGGACAGCACCCACGGCAACGGCTGTCTGAGCGTGAGGTGGAAGCCTTGTGCAGTCTGACGGATGCAAGGGGTGACCTTATTCGTGTTGCAGCAGCCGTGAAATCCATTCAAGCGGATAGACGGGCAATGTATTTCAGCGATACCCGGTTTGTGGAACAATGGATGATAGCGGCCACACAACTTATCAACCGTTGGAACCAGATAGAGAATTATCTTACCGAATAAATTTCCTTACCTGTTATGATAGCAAAAGCCAGTACCATATCACATGGCGCAAATGCCATACGATACTCTGTCAATAAGGACAAGGCGGATATTGTCAAAGCCAACCTTTTGCCCGATGATATTTCACCGGAAGCAATGTATGGGCGAATGATGCTCGTACAGAAGATGTTTGCCGAGAAAATCAACAAGGGAAGACCTCTTGGCAGAAATGTGATAAGAATTGAAATTTCCCCATCCGAAGAAGAGAGCCAGAACTGGACGATGAACGACTGGGTGCATTTGGCAGAAGAGTTCATCCGGGTATTCGATTCCATAGACCTTTCCCAAAAGACCAAACGGGCTTCCTCAAAGCAGACCAATCTCAAAGGTTCGCAATACATAGCTGCCCTACATCGTGATTCCAAAAGCGGCATTCTTCATCTGCACATTGATGCCAATCGTGTGGACATGGACGGCAAAATCAACGATAGCCATAAGATTGGTGAGAGGGCAGTCATGGCTGCGAATATCATCAACCAAAGACGGGGCTGGGTACAGTCAGAAGAAATCAGCATACGCCACAAACAGGAAATCTCTGACTGTTGCATGAAGACACTTCGCACAATGGGTAAATTCAGTTGGAAACAGTATAAAACGGAACTGGTGAAGCGAGGCTACAAAGTACACCTACAAGAAAAAGACGGTGGCGGTGTTTACGGATATTCCATCAAGCGGGGCAACTCCACTTATAAATCATCCGTATTGGGTATCAGGCGAAATCTTACTCCATCAAGGATAGAAACTACTTGGGCAAAACTGCATCCGCAAGAAGGAAAATCCGAGTCGATTAAACTTGTTTCCCGACAAACACAGGCAACAGACACTATTCCTGTATCGCAGCCTGTCATGAGGCATTACAATATAGCGACAGACGAATATCACTGTTACCGTGTGGATATACCTAAAGCTTCGGAGGATATCATCCGGCAAGATTGTTCTTTGGAGGAAGCCCATCCGTTAGCAAAGATTGAGGAGATACAACACACAGCTCTATTACTCTTTGCAGGATATTTGGATGCAGCCACAAGCATGGCGGTTTCAAGCGGAGGAGGCGGTTCTGATACAGGTAGTTGGGGAAGAGACAAGGACGAGGATGACCTTAAATGGGCACGCCGATGTGCGAGAATGGCAAATAGTATGTGCAAGCGCAGGAAAGGACTTCATAGATAATTCACCTTTTATCTTAAAATATGGGTATAGGAAAATCAAAAATCACTTCATCAATAAACTTTGATGATATGTTTAAGATGGCTGAAATCAGCCAAGAAATAGAAGCAGAGAAGCAGGATGTCGACAAGCAACTTGCAAAAGTTCGCGAAGCAAAAGAGGTATTACTGAAAATCCATCAGGAACTTCAGGAGGCTATCAAAACAGAGAATGATGCTGCGGTCGTATTAAAGGCTGCTATTGGTAGTTCCGACAATATCATCAACGGCATTTGCAATGCGATTGTAAAAACAGAACGAAACACACAGTTCAAGGCAACGATAGAATCCGAATGCCTTGCCCAGCTTCAACAACTCATAGACAAAGCTATCGAGACATGGAAGGTCGTGTTGGAGAATCACCGTTCCGAACAGATGAGGATGCTAACGGAACATGAGTCCAATATGCGCAAAATCCTCAGACGGAATAAAGGCATTTGGTTCTCTGACTTTTGGATGAAAGTTTTGGTGATATTTTTGTTCGTTTATACAGTGGTATTGGGGCTGGTTGCGTATTGTGTCACATGAAGCATCAAGTGCGATGTAGCAGACTGTGGTAGTGTAAAATGAACTGTGTCACGCATTACTTAGAGAATAGTTACATGTTTGTCTATTTTCAGAGAATTAATTCTTAAACGGTTTTTAAATTTCTTTTCTCCATCTTATCATGAACTTCACGCAAGTTCTTAATTAATTCAATGACGGGGGCAGTGGTGCTCTCTGACTCAGGAATGATAGGGTCATCGTCCCACTCCAATGCATTTCTCGTTGGTTCATGAGCAGAAACTTTCCATGCATCGGTAATGATAACCTTTTTAAGTTCGATGGCCTCGCTAAAATCGATGTTCATATTTACATGCATCTGGTCGTCAATTGCTACTGCCACAAGCTGGCAATTGCCAAACCGAGAATATACCCGTTCAAAGTTATCAAGATTCGACGTATCGTTTGGAGTCATTGTGTGCTTCCGGCACATTACAACTATATATTGCCCCTCCGTGATATGGTTCAAGGGTATCTCTGGTGCCACACATGCTCTATACCATGAGGGATGCTGCTTGTCAATGCCTCTTATCAGATGCAGTTCTACACTTGATTCGCCTTTTGCTATTTTTTCTTTCCATTCATGGATGATTCTTTTGCCTGCCTCCAAGTTCTTGAAAGTCAGGCCTACTATAGGTGGTGTCGCGAACCATCGGTCGTACATGAAGCACACCCCCGTCCATCCAGCCTTTTCCCACCATTCCATAGTGCTGGAGATACTGAATGTTTGTACGCTCCGCTGATCTGTATGTAGGTTCTGATCTGCCAACGTTTCTCCCTTTGTATCTGCCTTACATACATAGGTCTTGTCATTTGCGTTTTCCCATTGACGGATTGAATACTTGAACTTATCGCCAAGTACATTATAAACCGCGTTGTTCAACTCTAGCAAGGCAATAATTCTGTCCATGATTTTTTCTTTCTCGTGTCGCTGGGCTACCAAATCTTTTACATCTTCGCTCGATACTGTGTTAAGCGACATAAAATATGCCATAAAGAAAGCAAAACAGTGCCAATACGTTTCTCCATCAAGAGTGTCGTAGTTCACTTTAAATACATATTGGGTTCCGTTTTCTCCTCTTTCCAGTTCTGATTGTTCATCAGTTGGGACAATTTCCACTTGAATTTCCGGACTCATCACCACAAGTTCCAGCGTGTCAAAAGTGGCAAGCAGTGTTTCAACAGTTGCCAAAAATGTCTCTGCCACCAGTTGACTTCTGACTGAGTTCTCATACCTGACAGTGAATCGACAACCCTTTGCCAGTGTACTGATAGTGGTCTGACCTTCTTCTGCTATATTCAGAGGGTTAAGGAACTGCTTGTGTATAGGTTGCTGTCTGAACAATTTGCCCCAATCATCAGTGAAAAGATTTACGAACTTCTCATCTACAGACTCTTGGTATCCTAATGCATATTTTAGATAGTTTTCTGAAATGGGCATGTCACAACGTGCAAAAATGTCTGGCAAAATGGAAATAGTTTCTCTCGTGAGATCTACTGTTGCAAAATGGCAAGCCCAGCCTCCATCGAACAATACATCTTTTTCAACAAATTCTTTACTCTCTATTTCTTGACCATTATGGGCAATGACAAACAACAGCTCTCGCCAGTTGAGATACATCACAAGTCGGCCTGTCATCAGCTCTATTTCGCACAATTTCCATAGCACGGTAATCAACAGATGGCTGATAGTCCCCTTCGTGAAGAACTCCTTGACAAGTATCGACGCAGCCTTTACCAAATATGCCTTTGCACTGTAAGGCAGTTCAAGATTATAAAAAGCTATGCCCATATAGCCGTATGTTTTCACCAGTTCGGTCTCATAGCCTTCTTTCAGGAATGCCTGTACGCAGTGCCCCAAATGCTTCACCACAGGCTTGTATTGCTGCTTGTCTATCAAGGTCTGTGCACGATTGAAATGTATTATGGCACCCTCAACCTCAGACTTACGCAGAGACGAAATTCTCGAAATTTTATCAATAAGTTTCTCATAGTCCTCGTTGTCATCTATCACGCGTCCAATCATCTCAACGATGGTTGTCTGAGCATCAAAACTGATGTCTGGATAGTTGGCACTTGTCTCTATTAGTTCTGCCAGTTTCTTTAACTCTGGCGTCGGGTCTTGTGCACAGTGTACCATTTGGAGCAACCGATGCTCTGAAAAGAAGAGTTCGAGGAACAGACGGCTCGCCCGCGACAAATCTTTGCGCTCCTTTATTGTCTTTAGATCTTGTACTTCCTTCCTGAACCTTTCGGAATCAAACAAACCTACTCTTGCCGCATTTTCCAAATTGGTGAGGATATTGGTCATCAGCTCTATCGTATGCACAGTTGTATGCATATTAGCATACTCCTTTAGCTTCAGATAATCTGCATACATTGCATTCACATCGTGAGACCAGAAAAACGATGTCCAAGCATGATTATACGTTATATTGAATCGTTGCACGGAAGAACCGTGTGCTTCTGCTTCTCGCAGCGCACGGTTGAAGCGACCTTCCGTCTCCATCCGAGGGCGTTCCAGTCCTCTACTTAGTAGACAGGACTGGAGCAAGTCATCAACATAGTCTGTATCGAGGCTTTCCACTTGCCGTGACAGCAAGTCATTCTCTAACTTCTCCAGTTCTTCTTTCCTGCGCTTATCGTTGGATCCTTCTTTGACAATCTTTCTCCTATATTCTTCAGAAAAGTTCAGTTTCTCAGTGGCAACATCATAACAGCCTTGTTCAAACACAGCAAACGAACACCACTTACCATCGAAGATACTCACGGTCACACCGTATTGTTTCGATAGTTCATCCTCGACCTCTTGACGTTTACTTGACTTGATTTTCTGATTAGAGAAGAATATCACCTTCGTATAGCCACGACCTGTCTCTACAGCTTTCTTGACATCACCCTCTATCTTACTCTTCCAGCTCTTCTGTACACTGATGGCTATCGCCCATTTATGGTCGCCAGTACTGCCTTCAGACACCCACCATCTGTCAGATATTGCCTTGTCGACAGGATATGTCTCACCATCCACCTTACCATCGCCTCCACCATCGGGACCGGCCTGCGGTTTTATGTTGGGTGTCACTAGTCGTGCTGCCAGCACTAAAACAAAGTTCTCAAACTCCGACTGTTTCTTATCCTGCGAGAGCTGTTGCAATTTCAGGTCAAAAAGTTCAGGAGTGAGCTTAGTCTCGTACACGACCTCCGTGTCTGAGAAAAGATTACTTCTCAGACGCCGATAATATGAGAAAATATCCTGCTGCGCCGTTACCAGATTATCTTCAAGATCCAATGTATTGTTAACTATAGGTTCTTCCATTAATCGAGCTGTAAGTGACTCATAGAAGATTCGAACTTCTGCCTTCCCCTTCAGCATAGCCACGATCCTGTGCCTATCCTGAAGGGGGATGAACTACCACTATTCTAATGAGTCAATTATATTGTTTATCGTCAATTCATCAAGAGTATATCCATAAAGAATCCTCACACAGTTTAACACATAGGTATAAAGTCTTTTTGTCCTACCTTCGCGAAGGAACCTTACATATCGTGGAATCAGTTTATCCTTGTTACTAAGCACTAACTGCTCCCAATCAATGTGAGGCAATAGGCTAACAGTCAAAAGGTCTGCAATATTTTTAATATTTGCTGTGCATAGAATAAAGTCGTCAAACGACAACTGTGATTTTTCCTTTGGTTCGTTGAGAGTCGTGTAAAAAGCAGCAATGGCTTTCTTATCTAGAGCTTTGTATTCTTTCTTGTAGTCTTGATTCAAGCAATGAGCCACATCATTACGCAACAACCTGTAATAGTCATACAGGTCTTTCTTAAACTTCTCAATCGAAAGGATAATCCCATTTTGCAAAAGTGCGTCCAAAAGCTTATCAAACTTTGAACCATCTATTTTGCTTAATGCAAAAGTAGGGTCTATTAAGAACCTCACATCATCAACGAAATCTGTAATGAAATCATCGAAACTCGCATTCGGGAACACAAGATAACCCTGATATTGTTTCTTCCTGAAGTTCGCAAGACTTATGCTATTTAACCTCACCCTAGTAGCAGTAGAAGTGCGGCTAAGAAAGGCATCGAAAGACTCTTTCTTGGCATCGAAAGTACCAAGATAATATCTACTGGCCACCTCTTGGTACTCGACCAGTGCATCATACTGACCCAATGTCAGCCAGAGATTACGGTTTGATGGTATGTCAAACGTTGTCTTCCTATATGTTAAACGGTTCCTATCCATATGTTACTAGGAAATCCTCCTAACTTAACGTGAGTTTAATGGATTGTAATTATCTGTAAATTTGGCAATTAGAAAGCTCTATTATAACTTCATAGTGTCAAAACACAAAGAATTACAAACAAAAATCGCTATAATCACCGAGAGCAAAGTTACAATTTTTTTTTGTATGGCAGATGATTTCTGCAAGTTTTATGATGCAATGGTTGAAAAATACATACGCCTATATAAATTGTCATAGGCATTGAATAATACATTGCAACAGAAAAGGGATGAAACTTTTCGTCCGCCCTCTATCAATTATTTAACCGTTATAGTTTGTTCTATGCCTAATCCTCCATTTCCACTACGTTCATGGGAGTAATGTCCTCCGAAGGCAAACTTTCTGAACATTATTTCAGAGTATGCCTTCGTGCATAATGATAGCTGAATTTAAAGCACATAGAAATACTTGTACGAACGACAATGCTACAACACTATTCATTAATTAAGAAATAGACATGGCGTTGGGATGGCATTGCATTTTTCGATTCTAAATCAAATATCAAAGGAGCATGGTTCCATCTGTATTATTTGCTATAGAAGCAATAGAATGTGCAGCATCTTAGTAGGACAAGATAATTAAAATATGCACAGCAAACTTTCTATTTAGTTCCTTTCAGATTAAGTGTAGACTGTTGCTTATAATCAAGTACTATGTCAAAACATTTCCGTAACGTCAAGAGGCCGATGCCGTTATACTCTGACAGTGAATTCATCGAACAAATTGAAGTTTCGTTTATTGCTTTGTCTAATACTTCTATTTGATTAGCTCGAATACCCATTTGCTTCTTTTCTGATGATGAAATAAGATTCCATTTGTTTTTAAAGGTTTCGAATAATTCATCAGGTGCATCGGGGGCATATTCATATATATCTATAGGAATATTACACTTTTCTAAATATGAATGCATGAGATTAAGCACTTCTATTTTATCTAGTCCACCATTATATGTTCCGAGAAGAGGGAATGCTATTGATGCTATGCCCTTTTCATCATAGCTGTCAACAAATTTTTGAAGTCCTGCTTCAATGTATTCAATCTTACTTGGGTACTTCCAATGAATTTTAGTGGGGAAATTGAGAATCCATTGGCCTGAATTGTCAGGCTTATAAAGCCACAACTTTCCTATCGCAATTTGCTTATTTGAACAAAATTCTTTGTATTTCTCATACATCTCGGGATAACGTAATCTGAATCCCAAGGCAATACCTTTCCCCATCACGCCGACACAATTTATCGTGTTTACAATAGTTTGCTTGTCTGATTGAAAAATATTGCCTTTTTTAAACGTTATATTACTCATATATTGCAGCTTTTAATTGTAAATAGAGATTCCAATAATTAGAGGACATATTAAGTAAGCCCTCTTCCTCATTAAATGATTTTTCACCATTGACATACACGAACATTAGCTCTAAATATTTTAGACCGCCTGCATCCTTTGTGTAGGATGCAATGTCACACTGATAAAGTATCATCTTTAACTGGAGCAGAGACGAGGCATCTATTTGGAGCATATCCGCGTCAGCAAGAATTTCATCTTTAAGAGTTAAAAGGTCAAACTTTCGCTGGAAATAATTACCAAGGTTGTCGTTCTTTAATAGAATTTCAGTCATCTGTAATTCATACTCTGTGAAAGGAGACTCCAGCCAAAATTCTCGAACTAAAGATAGAGTATGTTCATGTTGAGTGGCCCTGTCTATAGCTTTGCCTACGTCATGCATTGCCAGTATCAATCGCATCAAATCAAGATTCATCACCTTTTGGTTAAAGTCAAATGCATACTTTTCAAATTGTTCGCATACAAGAAGTGTGTGTTGCTTAACGACGTAATGTCTTACACGCTTATTATAGAGCTTTTCTAATTTAGGCATAGCTATTTCAATAGATGTTATGAGTTCTTCTGGAGAGAATTCCTCATCATCAAAACTGATACCTAAAAACTTCTCAATATCATCAGTTTTAGTATAACGAACTTCTCGCTTTTCTGGAGTATGCTGATAAATAAGCCATCTTGGTGACCTTGCGACAGGACTCATGTTGACATAAAAGATATCAAATGGTGTATCTCCAAGTTCAACAGAAACAGAGCTATATAACTGTATAATGTTCTTCTTTCCTGCCTTAATATCTTTAAAATTGAGAACATTAACCTTAGTCACATTGTTACTCTCAATTTGGAAAATATACTCACCATTATATCTTGTTGTGATACTCAGAGAATTTGAATTCTTCTCAAATCTCAGTGGTGGGTTCTTTCCATCAAAGACATCTTCATCAGCATCATAAACAGCATATATATGCTCGCAGATTGGATTACCTTTGAATAAAGTCATAAACATATCTGCCTGTTCTCTATCATAGCAGATAATTTGATATTTTGATAAATCAGTGAAATCGAATTCGTTTTTAACAAGAAACTCTTGCTGCTTCTTTTCTTGTACAGTCTTAGAATTCCCAGAACTATAAAGGTTCTGAGCATCAATATTAGAAGGATCATCTATAACTTGATAAACTCGAGCCCAACCAGTTTGCATATTTCCTGTGCTATAATAACATGATGATGATTTTTTCGCCAATACTTCTTGTAAATCAAATTTAAAGAATACTGGCATAGGACACATTGGTAATCCGTTGTTTATCGCACGGTTATAATATTTCATAGTTCTGTCTTTTCCCAAACATTCATTATAGAATTGTGTCTGGGTACCTGTTCTATAATAAAAACGTGCGAATGGGTGGGCTTTTGCCGACCTATTTACAACAGAACCAGCAGCATCATATTTCAAAAGTCCTAATTCTATAGCCTTATTTCTACTTAAGATCTTTCTTGTCTTAATTATTTCTATCGCATTAAAAAAGTGCGTAAAATGATAAATGTATGGACATCTTCTGCAACTATTAAGCTCATTATAGAATTCCATTAGATTGAGCTCTTTCTTAAATGAACTTTCTATTCCTAAAGCTCTAAAGGATGGATTCTCTGACAAAGCCACCCAATCCCATCTGTCCTTATATTTATCAACTATTTCCTGAGTAAACGCGATTACACCACTTCGTGAAATTATAGACCAGTCTATATATGATTCAAACTCTTCCAGAATGTCCTCATCAAGTTTAAAGTCTTGTCGTCTGCATATTACGGTCCAATTTACATAATCTTTAAACTTACACAATGATTCTTTTTTCAAAGAAAAACTTGGATTGTTAGACACAAAATTCCAATCAAGATAATCTTTGAATGTATCAAGTACCTTTGAGCTGGAAACATCTATATGAGAATTATGTGATAATATTTTCCAGTCAAGTTTATCCTTGTACACAAGAATAACATTATAAGCAAGTTCTTCCCTTCGTGAAATTCCTTTCCAGTCTAAGTCCTTATCCTTAAGAATGCCGAGTATTTCCATCGATGGATAGAAATCGTTACGTTGCGAGAAAGAAAACCATTTAAGATCCTTCCCCACAATTAAACGCAGAAGTTCCGCTGAAAATTCAATGTCTTTGCGATGCAGCAACTCAGACCAATTCCAATCTTTATCTGACAGTGTGATAAGAAATTCAGAATTGAAGTTGATATCCTTTCTTTTTGATAATGTACTCCAATCCCAGTTGAGATTCTTGTTCTCTTTAATAAAGTCCAGCGTAAAGGCGCAGTCACAACGTGCTGATAGAGCTTGCCAATCCCATGGGAATGACATGTGGCTCTGGACTAAATCAGTAGAAAGTTCTATTGATTTATTGGCAGAGATAGCCATCCAATCCCAATCATAATTGATATGACTGCTAATTGCTTCTATATCTAACTTGGCATCCTTCCGTCCTGATAAAATTTTGAAATTCAAGAAATCCGAGAACTTTTCAATATGCTTTATAAGTTCTTTCGGTTTCTTTGGATTATAACTAAAGCAAGAACTATGTTCTGACAAATAATCCCAGTCCCATTCGTCACTTCTAACTTTCAGGATATTGTCACACCAATTAATTGATGTCAACGTTGAAAGATAAGCAAAGTTCCATTCAAATTCTTCATTTTCAAGAATTGAGAGAACAAGATCTTCCCAATTCTTGAAATCCTTGGCGATTTTCTTGTCCCAACGCAGAATTCTATCCAATGCCTTTGAGGACGAAAGAGCGTCCCAATCAACGTCTATGCCCGAAGAAGTATATGATTCAAGATAAGGCTGTATGTCAAAATCTGTACGATTGTATAAATCTTTAAAATTCCATTTGAATCCTACAGCATTCAAGGTGGCATTATTTTGAATGGAGAGGATATCCTCAGTACTATATCTTGTTGTGAATATAGCCCAAAGAGATTCTGTTATATCGTCGTCTAATTGTGATAGAATTATAGCAACTTGAATGCATATAGATTCTTCTGCCAAATCTTCATCTGTCAAGATGGATTCCAGCAATTCGCACCAATTCCAATTGTTGTAATATTCAGGAAGATTAGATAAGAGGAATTCGTGGTCTACTCTGCGTGTTAAGCTGTCCCAATTCCATCTGTCTAAGTATAAATCGATATTCTCTTGAATTTTAGTTATATCAAGATTCTCAGAAAGATAATCCCAATCCAACTTATCTACCCAACATGCATCACCAAGTTGAGTGATGTTCATAGTTGAACAGAAGCGTTTACTAAGAACTTTCCAGTCCCAGTTAGAATTACCAAAATTCCTTCTAATAGCATTTTCAGAAACAGTCTCAGTAACTATTGCCCACAAATTCTTAGCAGAGACGAACTCCTTGAATGTCTTCTCTTGATATAATCTATCGACGATATCTTGAGAGACAAGAGGTAGTAAGATTTCTAAAGAAAGCTGATATAAATGAGTTTTAATGAATTCAAAATCTTGAATAACAATGTCTCTGCTTGATAATATCGGCCATGACCATTTGAAGTCATTATTTTCTACAATTGACCTATTATCTACAATACTTTCAGAAATGTGATTTAATCCTTTTACACTGAATTCTTCAGATTTGAAGTAGTCAAAGAATTCGTATGTCCAAATTATATTTTTGTTACATTCTAGGCCGCCTACATATACAGGCGATTTCCATGTAACGAATCCCATTTTCTTGTGCCAGTCAACCAAAGAAATCGTCCACCTGTAGTTAGCAGAATTAGCATTATAATTGGAGGTTAGGCGGTCTTTATTTTCAATGACAGCAAATGCAAACGCACTTGATTCGCAATATGGATTCTGCCATGCGTCATCAGAAAAAGCACGCGGCATCACATCATCTAAATAGATATAATTTCCAAGAGCTGATATATTCTCTAGAATGTAGCCTAATTCGGCTTGATTAGATATTAATTTCCAATCCCACTTTCTATCAGTAAATTTATATATAATCTCAGGGCATTCCGACAAGAATCTATCCGTAACGGAAAACATCACAAAAGGAATGTCGCCAATATGCTCTAAAACGAATTTGTTATCTAATTGAGGCATAATAACTTCCCAATCCCAATCAATGGAATCTTGATGTAGCTCTGGTATTACAATCAGACGCTTGACAAATTCCAAACTCCTGTTTGCAGACAACGACTCAAAATCCCATGGATGCAAAAGCGCGGTTTCTATAATGAAATCATCGTCATATCTATCCGACAAAACAATCCAGTCAAGAGATGTTTCGTACCTTTTTAATTGTGGCTTTAATGATTCCAGAGGACAAATCTCAGAAATCCGCGACCATTGTGAACCGTTTGCATCTTTTGCTATATAATCAAACAAAAGAGAATCATTCCATTGTAAATATTTACTATCTAAGAAATCATTTAGATTCCATATATCCATATACGGAGAGAGAGTAGAATAAGTTAATTCTTTTCCACTCTTTCTCACGAGGTACAAGTATTCGCCAATATGGATTTTGTGAGCAACGTAATCAGAGTTACATTGCTGGAATAGGAGGTCATTCGTAACTTGGGAGACTTCCTCGTTATAAAAAACAAGCGGATACTTATTGTCGTTATATTCATATAAACGAAAATCAACATACGCTTCTCCCATTCTGGCATCATTAAATTGGGTCGCATTAAATATATTGATGTCAGCATCAACTTGTAAAAGCAATCTAGCTACGAGTTCGTCTGGAGCTCCATAGAGTTTGTTCTCTATGTCACTTACGTTAAATTTATCATATGGTAATTTCTTATCTCCTTGGACTTTAGAAATAATGCCTAAGGCGTCCCTGAAAGGGAAAAATAGATATTCGCGCGCTGTTTTTTGAGCAATATAAAAACTCTCATTCAAGGGAAGTGCTGCTGAATAAAATTCATACTTTACATCCTTCCTAAGTGCTAATGCTCCTAAGTGAGTAATGGATATTTGATTCTCTATATTTTGAATTAAACCATAGTCCTGAAGTTCTTTCAGTATGCCATTAAAGATGGATTCTTCACCATTATCCTTATATCTTTTGGGGACAGAATCAAAGTCATCCTGAATATTGAATCCAAGAATTTTTGCTAACTGATTACTATATAGTTTTTTCCCATTGAAATCCAGAGTCAACAAAATAACCTTATCAAGCTTCGTCAATTCCAAAGTTTGATAATATACTATATAGCAAGCAGACTTGTTTAGTTTCCAGCGTCTGAACTCCTGATCTTGCGAACATGAAGCATAGATAAGATTTCCTCTTTCAGTTATATTCTTATAATCCATATTCGTTAGCATCTATGATTTTACCATTCTTGTGATTAAGCACTGTGTTATATACATTATCGTATATCTCTTTTGTTCTGAACAATTTGCTATCCCCAACAATAATCAGCAATCGTTTTGCACGCGAAAGTGCGACGTTTAGTCGATTCGGAGACTGTGCAAATCCCAAATCTTTTTGTTCAGGATAACCATCTGTACCATACTTGTCATAGTTTGGTTTCTGGTTGCGTTCTGTTTGGATGCAATGACTTCGAACCATAGAGACAATGATAATGTTTCTTTCCATTCCTTGGAATCTATCAACTGTACTGATTCGGATAGGTAATTCCTCTCGATTAAATTCTCTAGCCATATCACGCAATAGACGCAATTGCTTTCCGTAGAAAGAAATCAAGCCAATCTGTTTATCTTCGTTATTTGGCCATTTGTTGTTATAATCATGGAATGATTCTGAGTTGTTAATGTCTGTCAGCAGTTGTTTTATAACTTGAACTTCTCCATAGTTCACTCGCGATGTACCATCAAGCATTTCAGGCGTTGATGTGTCAATCCAAATAACGTGTTTATCTGGAGTTATAGGTCCAGCTATAATGCCATGATATCTTGAAGCTCCATTATGAATGAAGTCTGGGTCATCAATTCCCAAATCAATTGGTTTAACAAGAGCGCATTCAAGTCCACCTTCATCTTTGTAGAACTGTTTTATGACCTCGTTTATAGCGGGATGCATTCTAAATTGATAATTAAATACTCCTTTCAGCTTTTTGTCAATTTGATTATACAGGCGCTCAAAATGAGACACTTCGAGCACATTGAAATTCTTAATGACAAAGCTTTTCAATTCCTTTATACGCTGAAGTTCCTCATTGTTCTTCTCCCTCTTAATAAGATAATCGAAGGAATTTGTGAATGATTCGCGGGATAGCATTGGCGGAAGCTGACGATGGTCGCCTATTATAATATTCTTTTTGCCGTATATAAGAGGCAATGACAGCTCGGCAGGAGTTGCTTTACTAGACTCATCTTGTATAACTACATCAAATTTTATTTTAGGATTATATTCTTTCTCCCTTTCAGAGAAAATGCTTCTGTAAGTTTTATAAAACGCTGTAGGAACAAACTTGTTACGCTTTTTTGCGTTTTCTATTGATTCTGTGAATATAATATTTTTCTGACCGATTGAACTACAGGTCGCACCTATAACATTGCAGTTTGCAATATAGTTGTCAAAGAAGAGCACTTTTAAATTGTTAGAAGGATCTGTCAACAAACCTCTCCATAGACTTTGTGCCTCCTCTGGCATTTTATCTTCATCTAAGCGCCGGCCAATATTTTCCATCCAATTCAAAAGAATCAGTTTTTCTGGAGATTCATATACGTTATCTTCGCCAACGGTTACATTGTCTTCTTCATCATCATCTTCTTCGTCATACGATTTCTTCTTAACAGAAATATCTTCGCCCTTAGCCCAGCGATACATAGCAGAATAAGAGAATTGGAGTCCCTCTGTTTCAAGACGAGATTCATCTCCAATTCGTATAGGTTTGACAAGATTATGACACGGATTAACAATCCTGTCAATAGCGTTATCTACTGCAAGATTAGTTTCTGATGTGAGAAGGATGCGTGTTTCAGGATTCTCTCTAACGTGCTGCCAAATAAGTTCTGCAATTGCAGTGGACTTACCAGTGCCAGGAGGACCTTGAATGAGCGCAAGGTCAGGAGCCAAGATTGCTTTCGCTATGGCTTCTTTCTGCGGATGATTTGAGTCAATTTTCTTATTGAGCAAATGTTTCCCGACTTCTTGAATCTCCAACTTGATATTCTCATCATAGTCTTTAATACCTGCTGCTTTTGATGCATCAAATATGAAGGTTCCCAAAGAAGGATTTTCCACATCACGTCCTTCGACAATTCGGGTTAACGACTCCTTCAATCTAACCATTTTCTCCAAATCACCAGATAAGTCAGGAACAACATTTGTTACATCTGTTTCCTCGAAGAGTTTTTTTGTTATCTCATAATTATCCCCTGAAATGTCAAATATCAGTTCTGGATAACCTGAAGTTTGGATTAACTTGCCCATCTGCAATTCCCCGATGGTGAAGTCCGCACCTTTTAACTCGCGAACCGCTTCAAGCCTGTCTTCATTCCTGCTTTCTATGTCATTATAGTATATAAGTTTGACTTTATCAGACGGAACATCGAATATAGAGCACAAATATCTTGATTGATCAAACGATTGTAATTTAAATGTTAGCTGTGACTTGAATGAAAGGTAATCATCTATGTTTTCAAACTCACGTGAGAAATATAACTCAGCACCTTTTTTGCGGAGTTCTATTTGTAATTCGTCTGAGAAGTCATGAAGTTGATTCATGACCTCTGTCATATCTGATTTCTTATATTGAACATCGAAGTTGCACTTATGACCTTTCTTGTAAAGTCCGAAGTCTATAAAAGGATACTCTCTATTCAATCTGTTCAGAATGTCAGCAAGACTTTCTTTCTTCCAATTAAAATCTATTCCAATGGAAGAACCATTGCTGGCAATAGAAAAACCTTGCATCGTTTTTATTTGGGCATGAAGCATATCATTAAATTTGTCCAATTCTTCAGCACTTGCCCATGCTTTATTTTCGTGATACTTATAGAAATACTTCTCTGTGTATCTATAATTACCTTCTCCGAATAATTTCTTTATAGAACGATTCCAAAGAAAAAACTCAAAGCTGAAATCTGAAGTATTCTTTGAATTGAAGAACCCAGAGTCATTCATGTAAGAGAATTCTACAGTTCCTTTTACTGAGTCATCGATTACTTCATCTTCAACTTCTTCAATCTCTACATCAACTTTTTTTTCTTTTATGTTCTTGATGAATGTAATAGTATTATCAACTAACTTAGGAAAACCCAGTCTGTTGGCCTTCCAGTCATATTTGCTTATTGCATCATCATTGATGATAAAAGTAAATTCGACCCTACACATTCTCAAATCAAACAATTTATTGAGTTGCTTAAGTATTTCGTCCTTAAAATATCCACCTTCTACTGAAATGCGTTTATCAATTGCGATTCCAGATGATGCACGCTTTATGTCTTTGAAAGTTTCAATGTTTTCAAACTTATGGTTTGGACATAGTTTGTCTAAAAACAGAAGTATGCTGGGGTAAGTTGGCACAATAGCCGATGCCATGTCTGGCATAGCAACTTGAAGATTATTAAATTCTTCATTGTCTTTCAGTTTATTCAGTTCTTCTACAGCGATCTGCAGTCTGTTCTTCTTGTCAAAATCATATTCTACTTCGAGTTTGTCAAGGAGTTGCTTTACACCTGTAAATTGAGCCCTTCTATCAACAATCATACCGTCGACAACGGGGTAATATGAGAATGTAACATACTCCCTATTTGCCATTGAACTGATTTTTGACTTTTCTCTTTCGTCAAGTTTCTGCCATGTTGATATAGGAGCAAACACATAGCCTTCTTCAAAGTGACAATCATTATCATCCAAATTAAGGCTCCCAACAATTCTCTCTTTTAAGGACTCTGTATTATCTGATGTGTCGATTCTGACGTGAAGCTTTTCGTTAATAATTGATGTCGCTTCCGGCATTATCGCTATGGGCGCAGTACGCTGACGAAGTATTTGCTCTTGGACTTCTGTATGTTTTTTCCATATGTCTTTTAATAGGCTCTTGTCTGCAGCTTTTTTCTGTAAATTTTCTTCTACTACAGCCCTTCTACTGACAACAACACTTTTGTATTCTTCGTTGATTTTAGCTATTTTAACATCAATAGTTTTGCCTACAAAACTATCAAGGTTCTGTACCCTAACAATATCCATCTGAGAAGCAGGAAGGAATGCCTCAATGCCAAATACGTCTACAATCATGCCGCCCTTTGTCAGGCATTTGACAAAGGCTTGTACTACTTCACCTGATTCAAGAGATTTATTCACTGCTTCCCATGACTTTGACACACGTGCCTTTCTATGAGACAACACAAGTTGACCAGATCTATTTTCTTGGCTCACAATATAGACATCGACATCATCCCCAACTTTGAGATCTGGATTGTATCTAAATTCGCTTGCTGGAATTACACCGTCAGTTTTGTACCCAATATTTACGACAACCTCTCGCTTGTTCATGGCAATAACGGTACCAGAAACTATAGAATTATCTAGAAGATTCGGCCTCTCTGAGGTTTCATCCTCTTCAGCCGATTCTTTAAGTGAACTTTCAAATTCTTTCCAATCAAAATCTTCTAATGGAACAACTTTTTTGATTTCATTATTACTCATAAAAGAATGTTGTATTTGAGGATGGCTAAATTCTTCCTGCAATAATAGATATTGTTCGTCAGTAATCTTTGTTATAGGACTGACATCTTGCAAGGGTTGTCCTTTCTTCGATAGGAATTCGGCAGCTATGCTAATACCTATATTTAGTTCTCTTGAAGCCTTATTTAATCGTATTGCCATAATTCTTTAGTTTAAAGAATAATCCTTCAGGTGAAACAACTTTATATCCTACATTGATGTTTTTTTGATACTTATAATTTACAAAATTCTTATTCTGACTATTGCTTATGAAATCTGTTTTCAAGTTCCTCCATCTTTCTCATCAATTCTTCGAATATAGGCTTTTCTCCATATATCATAGATGACTGCATATCCTTGTAATCATTGCGCCAATCGTCAATGACATCATCGGGAGGTAGTAACCTTATCTGTTTGCGAATGTCGGGAGTATAATCTACCCCACTCATGCTTGTGAATAATTCACGATGATGGTGTATTGTATTCCAGAGTTCATCATTGGCAATCGCCCGTGCCGCAATGTCGGTACTCATCATTTGTGCCAAGTCATATAGATGGCGGGATTTGCGATTGGCTTCTCTTGATGTTTGAGATGAAAACAGCTCATGTAATAAGAATGCCTTTTCAAGAAATGTCTTCTCTGCTAAAGCTGTAGGTATCATAACTTGCCTAACTGTTGTGCTAATAGGTAACGCATCTTCTAAAACGCTTGTTACCGCAGCATCTGCTGTGGGTTCGAGTAATGAGCGAGCACCAACCTCTAGTTTTACCTCTGAATGCAAATAAGGTAAGTCTTCATCGAAAAGGGATTTGTAACGAATGTGTATCACTCTTGGCTCTGGGTATGTTTCATCATCCTCACCGTCAGGATCGGCTTCCACTTGAAGCCATTTCTCCATGCCTGCTTCAGTAACAGCCTCTTTTAGTGACTGACAAAGTTCGTCACGCACAAAGAGGGATGAAGCCTTACGAAGCCGTTTGATTTGTTTCTTTGTCAAGTCTCCCTCAAATCCCCAAATGGAAGGGTCTATAGCCAAGTCTATGTCTTCAGAAAAGCGATGTATCACTTTCCATACCTTACTAAGGGATGTGCCACCCTTGAACACAAGATGGTTAGCTACAGGCAATGTGAACACCATTTGTAGAGCCACAGTTACCCATAAGTCTTTCTCGACAGCTTGTACTGGCAAACCAGTCTTGCTGGCAGCTTGGGTAAGCACCATTTGCTGTTGTTCCTTGGATAATTGAAAGTAATTATTCATACGCTTGTCTTGTGAAGGTTCTTATCCATGCTGGCATAAGTGCTTCATCTGCCAGTACATTTTCCTTTTGTTCTTTCTGAAGCACGTTCTTAATTTGCTTGGCAATATCGTCCGTTACATTATCTTTCCCTACTTCTTTCAGGGCAAAGGTAACTAGCATTGCAAGTGGATTTGTGAATGAGAGATTTTTGGGAGTTGTGTATTTAAACTGTATTGAGCGACCACTCCCTAGGCTTACCTTACGGGGTGCACCGTCTGTCAGATAAACCACATTCATAGGCACTTGGGTAGATATACCCAATTTGTTCATAGCATAAATGCCCGTTGGTACGATACGAGCCTTGTCCCTACGGGCTATGGTTTCAGCAATCTGTTCTATAGATGGCATCAATATGCCAAGTCCTAAGACTGTATCAATCTCAGGATATGAGTATATGCCTCTTGCCAAACGGATGATGTCACCTTTTGCGGTCAGCCGTTCAAGACTTTTTCCAACCGCCTTGACTTCTCCGTATGACGTAAAATCGGACGGAAAGAAGATGCTTCCTCTTCCTTTGGCTTTAATCGCTGTCAAAATGCTGTCTTCTATACTTGCCATTGTATTAGGTTTGTCGCAAAATTACAAATTATTTGCGACAAATTCGAAGATTGCATAGAATATGAGGCGATATTTAACATTGATTACTAATAAAAGTGATAGTACCGTAAGCCTAATGAGTTTAACGGTAATATGTAGTCTCCCAAATTCTGCGTAAACAATGCGTAAACAAACGGTTTCAGTTAGGGGGATTTAATGAGTTTCATAAGGGATAGTAAAATCCACAACCAACTGATATACAGTTAAAATTACCCCAATGAACTATCGCAGAATATCACTTTATCGTTCTCATAATCTGGAGGTCCCTGGTTCAAGCCCAGGCTGGTCCACAAAGAAAAAGGCTGATTCCTAAGGGAATACAGCCTTTTTCTTTGTAATACCCCTCCAGTTATAAGTCCGTTGTTTTAGTAGTTTTAGTCTCAAGTTAGGCAATTGTTGACCTATTGTTGCCCCCAAACCAAGCAATTTAGAATTTACTCCTAAAAAGTATAATAAGAGAAAAAACTCATTTTATGAGTTGCTTATCATTCTAAACTTATTATATTTGCTCCCATAATCTAAAAAATGAAAGGTGATACTAGAGAAACAACATATTGATTTTGAACAGATTTATCTTTCTTATTTCTCGAAAATGAAACGTTTTGCCCGAGAATATGTCTTATCGGATGAAGATGCAGAGAATATAGTACAAGATGTTTTCCTCGATTTTTGGGAAAAGAAAGAACTATTGCCACTACCTATCAATATTCTGGCCTATTTATTCACTTCTATAAAAAACCGTTGCATTGACTTTCTACGGCACAAAATAGTGCAGAAAGAAGTAGAAAATAAAATGCAGGAAGAATATAGATTGACCTTACAAATGAAATATTATTCTTTAGGAGAATTAGATGAAGGGATTTTTGAAAAAGATGATGTAGAACAATTGCTCTCTAAAGTAATAGATTCGCTGCCTGAAAGATGTAGAGAGATATTTTTGAAAAGTAAGATAGAGGGCAAAAAGCAAAAGGAAATAGCAGAAGAGATGAACATTTCAATTAATACGGTTGAAACTCAGATGGGAATTGCCTATAAAAAGCTACGAAACGAACTAAAAGACTATTTTCCTCTTTTTATCTTTCTGTATTATTTGTAACCTGAACAAAAAAAGTGATTTTCTTTTAGCGGATTCTTTTTCTACATTCGTCTATACTATGAATCAAGTCATAAAAAGATGGATGAACGTATATTAAAATATTTCCAAAACAGCCTAGCACCCAATGAGAGGTTGCTACTTCTTCGTGAAATAGAGAAAAATGAGGAGCTAAAAAAGCAGTTTGCCGAGTATCAGAATATCCAGGCATTACTGAACTTATCCTCACACACAGAAGATAAGAAAGAGGGAAAAACAAGCTATCAGCATTTCCAAAAACGGATAAAAAGCAAAAAAATGCGTATTTGGCTGGTGAAAACAATGAAATATGCAGCTGCAATACTCATTTTAATGATAAGCACATATCAGCTATCTATTTGGCAGATGTCACATAAGCTACAAGATGACTTCCAAGTGCAAACCAATACTTTATATGTACCAGCCGGGCAACGTGCTTGTATATCTTTGCAAGATGGTACCGTGGTCTGGTTAAATGCTCAATCGACCTTGACCTACCCCTCGCATTTTTATGGAAAGGAAAGAACTGTTTCCATTATAGGCGAAGCCTTTTTTGAAGTAGCTAAAGACAAAAACAGACCTTTCATCGTAGCGGCTCAAGATGCGAAAATACAAGTATTAGGAACAAAATTCAATGTATATAGCTATCCGGATAGCAAACAAATCAGGACAAGTCTGATTGAAGGTGCCGTTCAAGTGTTCTACAAGAGTAAGCAAGTTATATTAAGGCCCAATGAAGAAAGCATTGCACAAGACGGGAAATTGACAGTCAGCAATATAAAAAATCCTGATATGTTATTATGGAGAAATGGCATCTACAGCTTTAATAATGAACGCTTGGCTGACATTGTTAACAAATTGGAGCTATATTATGATGTCACAATCAATATTGCAAATCCCAAGTTGAAAGATATAAATTATACATGTAAATTCCGTCAAAGAGATGGAATAGAGAAAATACTACATACCATTCAAAAGATACATCATTTCAAAATTGAAATAGACAAAGAAAATAACGTGATCACCTTAAAGTAATACAATTGTTTAACCCTTAATACATTATCCACATGAAAACATAGAATTATAATCAAGAAGGCGACAAGTGCACCACCACCTGTCGCCTGTAGAAAGTAAACACCGGAAAAAAATTTAGTATTCACTCTAAATACAAAGATATGAAAATAAATCCTTTGTTATCACTCTTTATTGTCCAAAATCAAAGCTTTAAAGATTATTTTAGAATTATGAAAATCTCTTTATTCTTGCTATTTGCTTGTGCCCTCCAATTACTGGCAGTAAATACAGAAGCACAAAACGCAGTCATAACCTTTCCTTCTAATTCTATATCTGTAGGTCAGCTAATAGAAGAGATAGAAAAGCAGACAGATTACTTAGTTGTATATAGCAATCGCGAAATAGATACCAACCGGCAGGTCATTATACAAAATAAATCTGCTAAGGTATCTTCATATTTGAAAGAGACATTGGCGAAAGTAGGTATTGGCCATAAATTCGAAAACGATTATATTATTTTATCGAAAAATACCAGCTTATTAGATCAGATACAACAAGAAAAAATAACAGGAATAGTGACTGATGTAAAAGGAGAGCCGATTATAGGTGCAAATGTCAGTGTTATAGGCAAATCAATAGGTACAATTACAGATATAGATGGCAAGTTTACCATCCAAGCTTCACTAGGAAATACCCTTCAGGTTTCATTCATTGGCTACAAAACTCAAACCACCAAAGTTGCAAACAAACATATCACAATTGTTTTACAAGAAGATATGGAAATGCTTGATGAAGTGGTTGTAATTGGCTATGGAACTGTGAAGAAGTCAGACTTGACAGGTTCAGTTTCTTCCATTTCACAGAAAAATATAAAGGACCAGCCAATGACTCGATTGGATCAAGCTTTAAGCGGAAGAATTCCCGGCGTCGTTGTTATAACAAACTCCGGTGCACCGGAGCAGAGTACCCAAATTCGTATACGTGGTGCAAATTCTATTTATGGTGGAAATTCACCACTTTATATTGTAGATGGGGTACCTAATACCGATTTATTTAACAATCTGGCTCCTAATGACATACAATCGATAGAGGTCCTGAAAGACGCTTCGGCAACTGCTATTTATGGTTCTCGCGGTGCAAACGGAGTAATACTGGTCACTACCAAAAGAGGGGCTGAAGGTAAGACAAATATTCACTTGGAAACAGAACAATCAATATCTACCATTGCCAAAAAGCTAGATCTATTAAGTGCAAGTGAATATGCAGAATTCTATAATGAGTATCGTCGGGAAAAGGGGGCTAATCAAGATTTCTTTTCTCCGGATGAAATCACTCAGTGGAAAAAAAATGGGGGTACAGACTGGCAAGATCTAATGTTCAGAACAGCTCATACTCAAAATTATAAACTCTCTATTTCAGGAGGTATTCCGAAACTTCAATATTTGGTATCTATGAATATGATGGACATAGAAGGCATTTTGAAGGAATCGAAAAGTCAGAAATTCAGTTTACGGTCTAATATAACTGCTGATGTAACTAATTGGTTGAAAATGAACTTAGACGTAAATGCAGTAAGACGAAAAACAAATAAAAATGGTCCCCGTGGAGGAGTCGGAACTATTATAGCAGATGCAATTACCTATAGTCCTACCTTGAAATTAAAAGATGAAGAAGGAAACTGGTTGAGAGATAATATCAATTCAACAAAAGATAACCCTTATGGCCGATTAACTCAAGATTTGGATGAAAGTTACACTAATTATCTAGCAGCAAATTTACAGTTTATGGTACAATTACCAGTAAAAGGGTTGAGTTTGAATTTCCAAGGTGCTGCCCATTATAAAGATTACAAGAATCGTTGGATGAAGTCGAATGCAAAGGATTTACGAGCTCAAAACAATTCTGCAAATAATAATCAAAACGATAGTTTTGACTGGTATAATGTAAATCAAATAAATTATGCAAGAGAATGGAAAGAACATAAGTTGAATCTTATGGGAGCCATAGAATTATCACAATCAACAACTACAGGATTGTCTAATGAAGTAGCTAACCTGAGAACAGAATCTGTTGATTTTTGGAATTTGAGTTTGGGAGATATGAATCTGTTTAGCAATTCATTTTCACGCTCTTCGTTAGTTTCACTTATGGGACGTGCAATGTATCAATTCAAAGATAGATACTTACTTACTGCGACTATTAGACGAGATGGTTCTTCCAAATTCCAAGGTAAGAATAAATGGGGAAATTTTCCATCAGTTGCCGTTGCCTGGAGAATGTCAGAAGAATCTTTTATAAAGAATCTCAATATTTTTGATGTCTTAAAGTTAAGAATGAGTTGGGGCAATACAGGTAACCAAGCCATTGGAGCCTATTCAACCTTAGGGCTTCTAGCTGAGTCGAAGTATGGTTGGGGAGGTACAAGTGATTATCCCGGATACGGAGTTTCCGGACCTGCCACTCCTAATCTGACATGGGAAAAAACTACTCAATATGATTTAGGCTTAGATATGGCATTTGCAAATAATAGAATTCTGGCAAATATCGATCTATACCAAAAGAATACAACCGGGTTGTTACTAAAGAAACCTATACCATACTATGATGGCGGAGGAACCACTTGGGTAAATCTTGGTGAAGTGAAAAACAGAGGTATTGAATTCTCTTTAACCGGAATTCCTATTCAAAACAAAAATTTAATATGGGAAAGCACATTTAATGTATCCTACTCAAAAAATGAAGTTGTCAGCTTAGGAGATGAAACAAGATTACATCCGGGAACAAAATTAGACCAAGCTTCTCTCAATACGGCCGTATTGCAAGTGGGAAAACCATTAGGTAGTATCTATGGATATATTTGGGAAGGTTTATGGCGTACTGACGAGGCCGAAGAGGCAGCCAAATGGGGGCAAAAGCCAGGAGATAACAAATTTAAGGAGAAAAATGTGAATTACAAATTGGAATCTGATGACGCAGATATTATCGGACAAGCATTTCCTGATGTAATATTAGGATGGAATAATACCATCAAATGGAAGAATTTAGATTTCAATTTATTCTTTCAAGGTTCACTGGGAGCTGACCGTTTGAATTTATCACGCTATCTCACCAATGAATGTGTCAGTGATTCACGTTTTATCACCTCTAAAGAAGGTTATTATAACAGATGGACACCCGAAAATCAAAATACTAAAATACCAAACCCGTTCAGTTCGACAATCAATTCCAGATTTGAAACTGCTCAATATTTGGAAAAAGCTGATTATCTAAGATTAAAGAATATAAGTATTGCATATACAATCCCCAGAGCAAAAACAAAATTTGCAGATATCAGAATCTCCCTGAGTGCTCAAAACCTGTTTACGATCACGTCTTACACAGGATATGATCCGGAAGGAACTATGGATATCACAAGCAATGGCGGCAATAGTGACATTAACGCAGGCGTTGATGGCGGTTCATACCCATTACCAAGAACATTTACTTTGGGGCTTGGATTCTCATTTTAGTTTAACCAATAAAATAGATGCAAAATGAAAAAAATATTGATTTATAGCATATTATTATTTGCTTTATGTTCTTGTGACAATTTCCTGGAAGAAGACCCTCGTGGTAAACTTACCCCTTCCTCTTTCTTCTCAAGTCCGGAAGACTTGGATATGGCTATAACTGGGATGTACAACAAATATTACCAGACTAATGCTCGCGTCTTCAGAGCCATTTATGTGTGGTGTGCAGATGATGTAACAGCCCATAGTGGTGGTAATAAGTCACGTTTTTCGGAATATGACCGGTTTAATTTCAACTCGGGAAATACAGATATTCTTGAAATGTATCAACTCTATTATCAGACAATCAAAGCTTGCAATTATGTAATTAATAATGCAGAAAGAACACCGGTTGAGAAATCTTTCCTGGAGCCGAGACTGGGACAAGCCTACTTTTTAAGAGCATTAAACTATTTTATGCTTGTACGCATTTGGGGACGTATACCTCTAGTCACAGAGAATGAGATAAATTACAATACCCCAAAAGCAGAGGTGAATAAAATATATGAATTAATAGAATCGGATGCATTAACAGCAGAAAGAATGCTACCGGATAATCATAAGATAGCCCCCTATTTTCAGAACGGAATTAATGTAGCTCCTAACAAAGGCGCTGCAAAAGCTTTACTAGCCTCTGTTTACATGACGGAAGCAGGCTGGCCTTTGAAAAAAGGAGCGGAATATTATGATAAGGCGGCTGCAAAGTATAAAGAAATCATTGAAAACGAAGATACGTATGGTTATATATTAGAACCGGACATACGTACATTGACTAAAGAACCTGAAGCTAATTACTCCAAGGAAATAGTATTTGGAGAGTTCCATAACAAAACGAAAAACTATTTCTCTGGACCCAAAAGCGAATTACCAGAGGAGTCCGGCGGATGGTGTGACTATATGGTTGAATTGGAATTCTTTAAAAGTATGCCGGAAGGAATACGCAAGGATGCTTGGTTCCTGACCAAGGTGACGATGACCGGGCAGGAGCGTAACCCAGAAACGGGACGCTATCCATTACTAAATTGGGATGATCCCGCAACCAATCAGAAACATCCTTATTGGAAGAAAAATATAGAAAGTTCAGACTGGGTATTTAATTATGATGACGGATATTATGAAACCAAAGGAATTTCAAGCGCAAGCGGGAAAACCAGAATGATATTTAGATATGCTGATATCTTACTATTGTACGCAGAAGCAGTTGCTTATGGAACTAAGAGTATTGATGATTTAGCATTTGACTGCATGTGGAGAGTACAAGAAAGAGCTGGAGTACCACTTATTTCAAAGGATGTCACTAAAGAATATTTCCAAAAAGCTGTTCTGGATGAGAGACGGTGGGAAACCGCAGGTATGGAACATAGCTGTATGGGGCGTTTCTTTACTATGCAAAGACATGAGATTCTTCATTTGCAAAAGAATTATAGAGATGCAGCCGAGCTTTCTTTAAATCCCAATTTAACATTAAGCGAAGAATTCTATTATTTTCCGATACCAGACAATGAACTCTTGATAGTTCCTGGATTAAAAGATTAATTCTACTTTTCTAAAATGAGGGTTTTAAGAGTTCGCGTTTCTTTTGAAACCCTCTTTCATTTATAAAACATTTAATATGAGATACTTTAGTATAATATTTGTATTATGCTTGACCCTTTCTATGGTTCAAGCTCAGCAAACCTCTTTTGTAAATCCTTTCATTGGTACTTCCGATGATCATGGACAAACCGATCCATCCGCAACCATTCCGTTCGGGATGATTAAACCGGGGCCAGAAACTATACCTCGCGGAAACGGAGGTTATGATTATCAATCACAACAGCTGAAAGGATTCTCACAGACCAGAATGTCTGGAGTAGGCTGTATAGGCGTCGGAGGAAACCTGCTAATAACACCTTTTGTCGGAACAGCATGCAAGACTTTAAAAATGGATAAGGCGTCAGAAACTGCAATTCCCGGATATTATAGCGTAACTTTAGATAATCAACTTAAAGTTGAAATAACCACAGGTAGGACTGCAGCTATCTATCGTTTTACCTATCCTGCTACAGAGACCGCCGGCATAAAAATAAATTTCAAACATTCTTATGGTAAGCATATTGCCGAAGAACATAGCATTATAGGAGACAATGCAGTAAAAGGATTTGTGCGTTCTGCTTGCACTTGTGATTTAGGCAGTTACAAATTTTATTATTATATTGAAAAAGATAAATCTACTTATAAACCAGAAGATAACGATTCAGAATTACTATGGAAGTTTCAAACAGAGCCTAATGAACAAATTATACTGAAAATAGGATTATCCTCTGTCAGTGCAGAAGAAGCTGAGGCGAATCTCAAAAAAGAGTGCTCGAATCAGTCTTTCGAACAGATACGCACCAATGCACGTATTGCCTGGGAAAATCTATTGGGACAAATACAAGTAGAAACTTCTGATGAAGATTTAAAAACATCATTTTATACGCGGCTCTATCATGCCTGCCAGACCCCTTTCACAATCAATGATTATTCCGGTAGTTATAAGGGAAGTGACGGAAAAGTATATAAAAGCCAGCAGTTACCCTATTATCATGGTTGGTCTATTTGGGATACCTACCGAACAAAATATCCTCTGTTATCTATTGTTTGTCCCACGGAATACAAACACATGATCTCCTCACTTGCGGAATTATACAAACAAGGCAAGCCTCGTTCTGCAACAAAGGCAGAACCATTTCTGACAACACGTACTGAACACTCTATTATCACGATTTTAGATGCATTACAAAAAGGAATGTTTGATGGTTCTCTCGACGAGCTACTTCCACTGATGCTAAAAGAGGCAGAAGATATCTCCAATGACTCACCGGACAAAGCATTGGAACGAGGATATGATTTCTGGGGAGTTTCTGAACTCGCAGGGAAAATGGGTAATAAAGAGTTAAAAAAAGAGTTCTCTTTACGCTCAAAAGAATACAGACCAATATGGTTACAAAAATTTAAGGACATTGGTCCAACTTCAGATATAATGCATGGTGACGGTTTGTACGAAGGTACTATATGGCAATATCGTTGGTTCGTACCTCATGACTTCGATTGGGTTATTGCGACTTTGGGCAGCAAGAAAAAGGTTTTGAGTGAATTAGATTATTTCTTTGAGAACAATTTATTCAATATGGGAAACCAACCTGATATACATGTTCCATTTTTATATTATTACCTTGGAGCGCCATGGAAAACGCAAAAGTTAGTCCACCAAATATTACTTGAACCGACCACTAATTATTATGGGACACATGAAAAGTGGGAAAAACCTTATATCGGCAAAATCTTCAATACCACTCCACAAGGGTACTTGAAAGAAATGGATGATGATGCCGGAACCATGTCCTCTTGGTTTGTGCTCTCTTCCATAGGACTATTTCCTGTCTGCCCGGGTATACCCTATTATTGGATAAATGCTCCGGTCTTTGATACGGTTACATTACACCCAACGTCTCAACAAGAATTTAAAATCCATGTAAATCGCCCTGATGCAGAGTGTATCTATATTCAAAAAGCAATTTTAAACGGTAAAGTTTTAAATAGAAGTTGGTTAAGCTATGACGAAATCATGCAAGGCGGAGATTTGACCCTAGAGTTAGGAAAGCTTCCTAATAAACATTGGGGACATAATACTGATTTTATAAAGTCACTATTTAAAAAATAAATTAAATGAAAAGAAAGGAATGTTTTTGGTGGGTATTTGCGATAATTGGAGTATGCTTTCTGAGCATAAGATGTAGTAATGTAAAAGAGGATTATTGCTGTTATGTAAATCCCTTTATTGGTAATGCAGATAATGGCCACACATTTCCAGGAGCTTGCGTACCATTTGGAATGATACAAGTAAGTCCGGAAAGTGGAAATGGTTCGTGGAGATATTGCTCCGGCTTTAATATTGAGGATGACTCTATCATGGGATTTTCCCAAAATCATTTGAACGGTACGGGATGTCCCGAATTAGGAGATATATTGATTCTACCATTTTGTGGTGATATACAAAATGAAAAATATAAAAGTAGATATGAGAAAGAACATCAAAAAGCTCATCCAGGATACTATTCAGTAGTTTTATCTGATTTTGGAGTGGAGGTAGAATTGACTGCGACACAACGCACGGCCATGCATCGTTATACTTTCAGAAAAGCAGAACCGGCACATATTCTGGTAGACCTTCAAAGTGGAATCGTAAGTAAGAATGAGCAGCTGCGAACTCATGTAATAGATGCAGAAATGCAACTGTTAGACCAATATAGCATCGTCGGAAAGAACAAGGTGAAAATGTGGGTGGAAAGAGAGTTCTTCTATGTTATCAAATTCGACAAACCCTATATAGATATTGAAGAACTTCAACCTCAAGAAGGAGAAAAAGCCAAACGCCTTCTTCTTTCATTTGATTTAAAACCAGGAGAAAATGTTCAAGTAAAAGTCGGTCTGTCTACTGTCAGCATAGAAGGTGCACAGGAAGCATTAGAAAAAGAAAATCCAGATTGGAACTTTGAAAAAGTAAAGGCTCAATCTGCCGAAGCCTGGAACAATCTGTTGTCACGGATAGACGTATCAGGCACAGAAGAACAAAAAGTAAACTTCTACACTTCCATTTACCATTTATGTATCCAACCTAATAATATAACTGATGTGGATGGAAGATACAGAGGTCCTAATGACAGCATCCTCTACTCTCCCATAGGAGAATACTATTCTACCCTATCCTTGTGGGATACTTATCGTGCAGCTCATCCATTATATACTCTTTTAGTACCGGAGAAAGTTAACGGATTTGTCAATTCAATGTTATCTCACTGTGATACACAGGGTTATTTACCCATATGGGCTTTATGGGGTAAAGAAAATCATTGTATGATCGGTAACCATGCCATCCCCGTTATTGTAGATGCATATCTGAAAGGATATAAAGGTTTTGATCCTGAGAGAGCTTATGAAGCAATCAGAAAATCATCATTAGAATCTCACCCGAAGTCTGATTGGGAAACCTACAATCAATATGGATATTATCCTTTCGATCTTATTCCTGAAGAATCAGTTTCCAGAACTTTAGAGAGTTGCTATGATGACTATTGTGTGGCACAAATGGCAAAAGCATTAGGAAAGAAAGAAGATTATAATTTCTTTTCCCAAAGAGCCCGTGCATATACATCCCTGTTTGATCCGGTAACCAAACTAATGCGCGGGAAGGACTCACAGGGCAAATGGAGAGAACCTTTTGATCCTTTCAGACTATCACATGCCGGAACTTCCGGAGGGGATTATACTGAAGGAAATGCATGGCAATATGTATGGCATGTGCAACACGATGTAGATTCTTTAATTGAGATGATGGGAGGAAATAAAGCATTTACAGCAAAACTCGATTCACTCTTCTGGCTTGAGAACAATACTGTAAATACAGGTTTTGTATCTGATGTGACCGGACTCATAGGACAATATGCCCATGGGAATGAACCTAGTCATCATGTAGCTTACCTATACAACTATGCAGGGGAATTCTGGAAAACCCAAAAACTTATCCGAGAAATCTTTGATCACTTTTATCTGCCCGTTTCCGACGGTTTGTGCGGAAATGACGATTGTGGGCAGATGTCCGCATGGTATTTGTTCTCAGCTATGGGATTTTATCCTGTAGATCCTATCAGTAAAGAGTATATTATTGGTGCTCCTCAACTGAAGGAGATGATATTACGTCTGGAAGGTGGAAAGAATTTCATCATTCGTGCCGAAGGCTTATCAGAAGAAAATAAATATGTAAAGGCAGTCTTTTTGAATGGAAAAGAATTAAAACGGTTTAGAATCTTTCATCATGAAATCACAGACGGAGGTATTTTAGAATTTATCATGACGGATAATCCGTCAAAATCATTTAATTAATTATGAAAGTATACATATTATCAATCCTTTTCTCCCTGTCTTTTTCGTTAGTGTGGAGTAAAGAGTATAATGCATCTTTTTTTGGCATAAAGTCTGATGGAGTAACATTGAACACCAACTCTATCCAGACTGGTATTAATTATATTCACAAAGAAGGGGGAGGTGTTTTAGTTTTTAATGTCGGCCGTTATTTAACAGGTAGCATTGAACTCAAATCGAACGTAGCGATACAATTAAAGGAAGGAGCAGTGCTGGTAGGTTCCCTAAACCCTTATGACTATAATATGGAAGGTCCTTGCTATAGTATGATTCGAGCTATAAACCAAAAAAATATAGCCATTTATGGAAAAGGAATAATTGATGCACAAGGGCGTCAAGTATCATACAACATAATCGACCAAGTACATAAAGGTTTTATCAAAGACCCTTTGGAAAACGACAGACCGCGTAGACCGCGAGGAATTCATTTTAAGCAATGCCGAGGCATAACTATAGAAGGGATTACTATAAAAAACACCTGTGATTGGACACAGGAATATGAAGAATGCGATTCGCTATGGGTCAGGGGTATTACAGTCGACAATAAAGCATATTGGAATAATGATGGTATTGATATAGTCGATTGCCAGAATGTTTTGATAGAGAATTCTTTCTTTGACTCTTCGGATGATGCAGTTTGCCTGAAATCCCATAAAACTGAAACTGCATGCCGGAATGTAGTAATTCGTAATTGTACTATGCGTTCGAGTGCCAACGGGATAAAATTAGGTACTATGACAGTTGGAGGATATGAAAATATCCGGATCATAAACAATAAGATTTATGATACTTATCGTTCGGCATTAACAATAGCTACTCCCGATGGAGGATACGCCCGAAACATAGTAGTGGATAGTCTGCAAGCCTATAATACAGGAAATGCTATATTTCTTCGAATAGGCAACCGTATGCATTCGAATAAAATCGGAACAATGGACTCTATCCTTATTTCTAATTTGTATGTAGAAATTCCCGAAGGAAAACCGGATACAGGCTATGAATATGAAGGCCCCATAGAACATATGCCTAGAAATATATCTCCGGCAAGTATCATTGGGCTAAAAGGGCATCCCATAACACACGTGACACTGAAAAATGTGGTAATCAATCATCCGGGTGCAGGAAAACCGGAAATAGCAAAAGTTGGTGTGACTCCGGAAGAATTAGATAGAGTTCCTGAATTGGCTGATTCATATCCTGAATTTTCATGTTTCAAGGAACTTCCAGCGTGGGGCCTCTATCTTCGACATGTTGAGCGGATTATTTTAGAGAATGTTACATTTATTGCCCGAAAAAAAGATTATAGACCAGCTATAGTACTGGACGATGCACATCATGTCAGCATGAGTAAAATGAAAATCCAGGAACCGGGGAAAAAGAAGCAACAGATACATATATATCAATCTACTAATATCACTAAATAGAAATTACAATGAAACAATTACTAACAACTTTACTATTATTTTGGAGTATCAATATTTTTGCACAGCAAACATATGATATTGTTATAGTGGGAGGAACACCCGGCGGATTGACCACAGCACTCGCAGCTGCTAAACTTGGGAAAACTTCTGTTATTTTAGAACGAACACAGCATATAGGAGGTCTGCCCTCCAATGGACTGGGAGCAACGGATATTGTAACCCGGGCAGCAACAACAGGATTATTCAGAGAGTTCACCTGCCGCATCAAAGACTATTACAAAAAAAAATATGGTGTAACTTCTATACAATATCAGAGATGTGATGATGGTTTCCGTTTCGAACCTTCAGTGGCAGAACAAGTATTCACAGACTGGTTAGGAGAATATAAAGATCTAATCACAGTTTTGACAATGCGGCAATTCGATTCCAGTCCTCATAATATAAAAAAAGTAGATGATAAAATTGTGAAAATCAACGTTCTGAATCGTGATAATAATACTCAAGAAGAGTATCAAGGCAAGATTTTCATTGATGCCACTTACGAGGGAGATCTGGCAGCAGCAGCCGGTGTCCCCTTTAGAGTAGGGCGCGAAGGCAAAAATGAGTTTGGAGAACCCGGAGCAGGAAGTGTTTACAAATACTGGCATGGCCCGGAAATGGATGCTTCCACTTTTATTGGAGATAATGCTGTCCAGGCATACAATTACCGATTGTGCCTGACCAAAAATCCGGATAATAAAGTACCTATAACAAAGCCCAAAAATTATGACCGTAATGAATATGCATCTATTATCGATGATGTCTGGACGGGACGTCACACCCAAGCAGAAATGGTGAATGTTACTTTGGAAATGTTAGAAGCTAATAAGAAACATATAGCTAAGGGCAATCCGACTATGATTCCTGGTGACAAATGGGGGCTTGGTAAAGTAGTAAACCTGGTTGAAATTCCAAATGAAAAAACAGATGCTAACAACCAGCATGCTGCTTTTGTCTCATCAGATCTGCCTGAAGAGAACTGGGCATGGCCTACAGCCGGTTGGGCATGGCGTGACAAGTTTGCTACAAGACTGAGAGAATATACAGAAGGACTGCTTTGGTTTGCCCAAAACGATAAAGAATTACCGGTTCATTTTCGGAAAGCAGCTCGCGAATGGGGGTATGCAAAAGATGAATATACTGATAATGGGCATTTTCCCAGACAAGTATATGTACGTGAAGGACGTCGGTTCGAAGGACTTCATTTTTTCATAGCAAGTGATGCGATGCCTGTAAAAGGCAGTGGAAGGCCTCCTGTGTATTCATCAAGCATCACAGCCAGCCATTATGGATTTGATTCACATGCCACCCATAAACGGGAACCCGGTATGGTGCACCTGAATGGATTTCTGGGTTATCCAACATCACCTTACACTGTCCCCTATGGAGTGATTGTTCCTAAGGAGATAGATAATTTATTATTTCCAGTTCCCATTTCCGGCTCTCATATCGGTTTCTCTACACTTAGAATGGAACCATGCTGGATGGCTATGGGACAAGCTGCCGGTGTAGCATCTTCAGTTGCAATAGAAGAAAAGGTAAAAGTCAGGAATATCAATATAGCTATGATGCAAGATGTCTTGCTTAAACAAGGCACTACTCTGATTTATTATAAAGATGTTTCATTAGATGACGAAGATTTCTTAATGGTACAATACATGGGACTTCGGGGCTTTTTGCCCGAATGGGAAGCAAAATTAGATGAAGCGATAGAGGAACAGACTTTAAGTAACTGGAAGCGTTTGTCTAAATTGAATATAAAAATTCAACCGGGAATTTCTACCCGAAGGGAAATTTTGAATGAGTTATATGCAAAGATGAAAAAATAATATCTTGATACAATGCTGAAAAGAAAATTACTATATACTTTGTTGACTCTATTCCTCTATTGGACTGGTGTCCAAGGAAAAGATTACTCTATAATGGATTTTGGGGCAAAACCTGATGGGGTAACTTTAAACACGCATACCATCCAATATGCAATTGATTATGTTCATACAGCAGGAGGGGGAAAACTCATTTTTGATGCCGGAAACTATTTGACCGGCACCATATATTTAAAATCCAATGTTACTTTACACTTAGCGCAAGGGGCTGTCTTATTAGGTTCGTATAATGCCTTAGACTATAAGAAAGATGAGTATATACAACGAACAGCTTTACTTTTTGCCGTACGGCAAGATAATATCGGAATAACAGGTGAAGGTACAATTAACGGTAGGGGATTCATAGTAGCCAACAATCTGATATCATACATTCAGAGAGGATTGATAGATGACCCATTGCATATGGATAGGCCTGATGAAATAAACCGTCCCCACAATATTTATTTTAGAGAATGTCGAAATGTAAGAGTTGAAGGAGTACGGATGCACGATCCGGCAAGTTGGAATCAAGCCTACGACCAGTGTCGGCAAGTCATTATAGATAATATAAATGTTGATTGTAAATCTTACTGGAATAATGACGGTATAGATATCGTAGATTGTGATAGTGTCAGAATCAGCAATTCTTTTTTCGATGCTGCCGATGATGGAATCTGTTTCAAATCGCATGAGCCATCGCAAATCTGCCAAAATGTAGTAGTTGATAATTGCATCATACGTTCAAGTGCCAGTGGCTTAAAATTCGGAACAGCATCAAAAGGTGGTTTTCGTGATTTTATCATCAAGAATCTCACGATTTATAACACTTACCGTTCCGCCGTGACATTCGCCACTGTGGATGGAGGCATTATCGAAAATATACTTGTTGATAGTGTACGTGCCGTGAATGTAGGAAATGCATTCTATCTACGAATAGGAGACCGCTGGAATTCCGGACGAAGACCGCTTATGAAGAATGTTACCCTTTCCAACTTCAACGTGAAGCTGGCAAGCTCTAAGCCTGATGCAGGTTATTCATACGAAGGCCCGGTAGAACATCTACCTCGCAACATCTCTCCTGCAAGTATTATCGGTTTACCTGAAGATAGAATTCAAGGAATTATTCTCAAGAATATAGATATAGAATCTCCAGGAGGAGGTAATCCTTTCTATGCCAAATGCGGAGTGACCGCGAAAGAACTGGAAGGAATACCTGAGATGAGAACAACCTATCCGGAGTTTTCACAATTTAAGGAGCTTCCTGCGTGGGGAATCTTCATACGTCATGCAGATGACATCCGGTTGGATAATGTGAAATTAAAAGTTCACACCTTTGATTACAGACCTGCTATTGTAACATCGGACGTAAAAGGAGTTATTTTAGAAAAAGTAGATGTACAATCAACCCTTAATGATAAAAAAGAACAGCTTTTTATGTATAAAACATTTAATGTCACCCAATAGATATGCTGAAAAAAATATTAGCCCTGGTTATTATATGTTGGACTGTAACACTTGTCCACTCTCAGGAAGTATTATCTGAATGGGAGAATCCTGAAATAAATAGTGTAAATGCAGAACCAACTCATGCCTCTTATATACCTTATCGATCTGTTGCAGAGGTAGAACGAGGAGAGTCTTCCATGGTACATTCTCTGAATGGAAAATGGAAATTTAAGTATATTTCCGGTATAGAAGCCTCCCCTACTGCTTTTTATAGCGTAGATTACGATGATAGTTCATGGAATTATATTAATGTTCCTGGTAATTGGCAACTACAAGGAGAATATGATCCGCCTATTTTTACAAATGTGAAATACCCCTTTGAACCTAATCCCCCCTATGTTCCCAAAGATTCCAATCCAATAGGACTATACCGTCGAAACTTTGTTGTTCCGACTGACTGGAAAGATGAAGAAATCTTTTTGCACTTTGCCGGAGTACAATCCGCCATGTATGTTTGGTTGAATGGGGAAAAAGTGGGATACCATGAAGATGGAATGTTACCGGCAGAGTTTAATATCAGCAAATATTTGCAGAAAGGTGAGAATCAGTTGACTGTCCAAGTCCTAAATTGGTCTGACGGCAGTTACTTAGAGGATTTGGACTATTGGAGATTAAGTGGTATATACCGTGATGTCTTTTTATTTGCACTTCCTAAAGTCCATATCAGAGATTTCTCCATTTTCTCTAACTTGGATACGGAGTATAAGGATGCAGAATTAAATGCAATCGTTTCTATAAAGAACGAGACAAGCGAATTTGTCAAAGATGGTTGTTTGCGTATTTCTTTAAAAGAAACATCCGGCAAATTAATATGGACAAGAAAGTTTTTGTTCAGTGTAGCTTCGGGTGAAGAGCAAGAAATCTCATTCTCAGAGAAAGTTTCTTCTCCTTTAAAGTGGACGGCAGAAACACCTGAATTATATCGCTTGGATATAGAATTATCCCCAAAGCATGGCAGCGTACAACAAGTTATTCACCAAAAGGTAGGATTTAGAAAGGTAGAAATAAAAGATGGACATCTGTTGCTTAATGGACAACCTGTAAAAATAAAAGGAGTTAACAGACATGAATTCGATCCTTATACCGGGCGATATATTACCCGTGAAACGATGGAACGTGACATCAAATTGATGAAATTATTTAATATCAATGCGGTGAGAACTTCCCATTACCCCAATCACCCGGATTGGTATGACTTGTGTGACGAGTATGGACTATATGTAATGGATGAAGCTAATGTAGAGAGTCATGGTTTGTGGGCAAAAGGATTCTATGTAGGAGAAAGAGATGAGTGGAAAAGTGCTATTGTCGAAAGGAATGTGAACATGGTAAAAAGAGATAAGAATCATCCTTCTATCATCTTCTGGTCTATGGGGAATGAATCTGGTTGGGGAAAGAACTTTGACAAGGCTTATGAAGAAATAAAAAGATGTGACCCAGAGAAACGTCCGGTTCATTATGAGGCAAAAAATCCTGCTTATGCAAAAGTACTTTCAAGGTATGATTTCATTTCAAATATGTATAATCCTCTTAATGAAATTATCAAGCAGTATAATGAAGATCAGTCACGCCCTATGTTGATATGTGAATATGCTCACTCTATGGGAAATGGTTTAGGCAATTTCAGAAAGTTCTGGAATTTATTCTATAAATATCCCCGTATGCATGGAGGGTTTACTTGGGATTGGGTAGATCAGGGACTACGTTTGAAAGATAAAAATGGCAAAGAATATTGGGAAGTAATAAATTATAGTGACGGTGCAAATTCAAATGATGGCTTAGTAAATCCTGATCGGGAAGTTCAACCGGAGTTATATGAATTGAAGAAAGTTTTTCAAAATTTCAATGTAGAAAATATAGATATAAATGAAGGACTTGTTTCTATATCAAATGCGAACTATTTCACTGATACAAAAGGAATTATTTTATGTTGGACATTATTAGAGAATGGTCTTCCTATAGATCATGATACGATTACGGCCTTGAATATAGCTCCCCAAAGCAAGCAATTGATAGAATTGGACTTACCCAGGCAAAGCTTAAAAGCTGGAAATGAATACCATGTAAACTTTAGTTTTTATGATACTGAACAACGGAATTATTCTGACGGTAGTATTGAGATCGCTTCAGAGCAATTAGCTCTAGATATACTTCCCGAACCGTTCATTGAGAAAGAAGTTCAAACAACCTCTCCTCTTCGGGTAGAAAGAAAAAATGGACTAACAGTTATAGGGAAAAGTTTTCATATACAATTTGACAGACTCACCGGAGCGATATCACAGTTCAGTTATAAAGGAAACAATTTGCTGGAATCTCCTCTATTACCATGTTTCTGGCGGGTTCCGACCGATAACGATGAAGGACGTAATAATTCTTATGCAAGTTCATGGCGCAAAGTAGGATTGGATGATTATAAAATAAAAACCAAGCAATTGGATTTCGTGATTTTACCTACCGGAGATGTGCAAGTTTATGTTAATAACCTATTAGAATTCAAAGAAGGTAATATCCTGCAAAAAGCAAATTATACAATCTCACATGAAGGTGAAGTTCTCATTGATGCCATCTTTTATATAAATATAGATGTGCTGTCATTGGCAAGAGTCGGAATGAAGTGTGCATTACCTGTTGAGTGGAAAAATCTCACTTGGTTTGGAAGAGGCCCTCACGAAAGCTATGATGATAGAAAAGAATCAGCTTATGTTGGTATTTATAATGGAATTGTCAGTGAACAGTCTTTTCCACATATTATGCCTCAAGAAAATGGAAATAAAACGGATAACCGCTGGTTGGAGATATATGATGATTTCGGAAGCGGAATACGTATAACAGGAAAACCATTTTTCAATTTTAATATTCAAAATTACTCCGATAAAGATTTGAACCGCAGTAAAAAAGCGCATACATTAATTCGTGGTGAAAAGAATTGGTTACATATTGATTATAAGCAGATGGGGCTTGGAGGAGATGACAGTTGGTCACCTAGAGTTCATAAAGAGTTCTTATTAAAGAACAAAGTATATCACTATACATATGCCATAGAACCTCTTTGATTATGGGACTCACATTATGACTAGTCCAATAAACCCTTTAATGGGGTTATTTAGGACTAGTCATATTTCAAGTATATTCATAATATCCCACAACGTTGTAATCATAAGTACTTCTTAACCCAGTACATACGACACAACACACCAATTACAATATAATTCAAAATCAGACGTAATTCTTCAACAATTTCTCCTGATATTTTGAATGTGTGCGATTTATTCTAGTCCCAAATTTGGGATCGAATCTGGAAGTCATCATACAACTACCATTCAATACTATTTTCTCCTGATACGAGAGAACGATCAACTCCGATAAACAAATTTATTACTGTCACCTATTGGGGCAATTTTTTCCCATACTATTTCATAATGAATCAGTTTCCTATCAATTCTTATTTTAAAGGTAAACTAATCTCCAATCTGGAGTCCTTGCCCGTATAGCAATTTCCAACTATTATTTTTCCTTCCTTCGGCAACTGCAAACGTATAGTTTTGTTGGCAGGCAAATTATATTGGAAATTATTTATCAAAAGGATATAATTCAAATCGGAAGTATTACATAGTTCCGTATAGCCACTATTGTTTTCTATCATCCTGAGATGTACAGATGCTAAGAAAAGTCTTCTAAGAATATCCTCTTTCCCCGCTAACACGCCATTGAATAATATAGCTGTACGTCTAGCAAACAAAGCTTCCTTTACTCCTGCTTCAGATCGTTCAGAAGAAAAAACCAATGTTATGGGACGTGCTAATTTTTCTCCACCATAAGTTTCAGTAACTAAATTATGAATATCAGAATTACCCATATAAGCCAAATTATATTTATTAGCATAATCAAATGCAATGGGATAATACTCTAGAAAATTGAAGCATTCAACTCCATCTATAACTTTATCTTTCAAAAGTTGTTCATGAATTGAATATAAAGTACTCTTATCATCGGGCCATCCCGGATGATTCCACATAATGAATGCCCCTTGCTTTTTAGCTTCACGCAAAGCATCCACAGGATCTTCTTGATCAAGTTTATTAGCATCATTTATGAATAAAGCATTAAGATGTCCTATGGGTTTTTCTCGTGTAACCTCTGCACCTTTGATAACAATGAACCCCAAATAATCAGCATGAGCCTTAGCTATTTTATAACTTTCATTCAAATCACCTATAACCATATCTTTAAAAGGACGATATTCAATATGGTCTGTAATAGCTATAGCATCCAACCCTTGTTGCCACGCCTCATTGACTCGCATGTCCGGCCATACTCTCCCATCAGAAAAAACCGTATGAATGTGAAAGTCACATTTCAACACTTCATATCCATCGAAGCCTGGAATATTAATATTTTCACGAATATTTTCTTTCCCCATTTCAGGTAACTTATAAACATCAGCATTTCTTAATTGTCCGAAAACTAATATTGGAAACACTAGTAGTAAACTAAAACAAAACTTTTTCATACTCCATCTTAATTTATTATTAAACATTCTTTCTAAAAAATCGTGTAGTCCCACGAATATATTTCATAATCCGGGTGAGGATTATCGATTATCATTTTTACCTTATATTTTCCATATGGCAAGTCATACTTCCAAAAAAAATCATGCTTACGAAGCTTATAGGAAGTAGGAAGAACACAGCGCTCTACTTCTTTATCATTTATACAAAATGTTACATTAAAGACATAGTCATTTAAATCTTTGTTTTTTTTCGTAGCTTCACCACGCCAAGCAAACCCAATACCTTCAAATTCAAAAGAAATTTCTTTATCAACAAGCCTCCAGAATGATTCTTTCTTTTTAGGAATCAGATTGGGGTAACTTTGTTCAAAGCGTACTTCCTTAAGATTTTGGAGTAAGATTTCAACACTATCTTCCTTTATAATTCCACCATTACGTTCAATCATCAACAAAGCATGTTTAAAACTAATTTCATAAGTCTTTTCTAAAGACATATTCGTATATTTAAAGTTTAATTGTTCCGCCTGAGAAAGGCTACTCTTCCAATATGTAGGAATTTTATCATATCCTATCATTGTTGCCAATACTCCGCCGGCCGTCGATGGATTACAATCTGAATCTTGCCCTGCCCGGGTACTTATTTCAAGCGTTCGAGTGAAATCTCCATTACCATATAATAAGCCCATAACCACATAAGCAGCATTTAATTTTGCATCAATATTGAAAGGTACAAATACACCTTCCGGACAAGCCTTATCTTCCGACCACTTCTTTTGTATCTCAAACCAAGTCTGATGCCAATCTTCCGGATATTCTTTATGCCATCTTATAACATCAGCTATACACTGGTAAAAAGTACTTTGCTGAGGTATAGTTTTCAAAGCTTCCGTTACAATCTCATAAATATTATCATAAACAAAAGCCAAACTATACATTGCCCCTACATATACACCACCATACCAACCATCACCATAACACATTATATGTCCTATTTTGTCACTAATATCAGAAGCTACATTAGGCATTGCAGGAGACATTAACCCCGCAAAATCCGCTTCGATTTGATAGTCAATATCATCGGCATGGGGATTATTCTTCCAATATCCAGATTTAGGAGGAAGTACGCCATTTAGTATATTATAACGAGCCGCTTGGTTAGCATGCCATAACATATAGTCAGCATTAGCGAAAGCATAAGCAAATGAGTCAACTGGTGCATCAAAACCTAGACGCTCAAATACTTCCACAAATGTAAGATCCATATAAAGATCATCATATAAGTCAGGCCATGAAAGCATTGTATTCTTTATTTGATTATCATTCCAAGGCAACGGCTGATAATCTTGAATAAAAGTGCCATTGAATTTGAATTCAGTTACTCCTCCAAAAGTTACTCCAATTGTTTGACCTGCCCAGCCACCCTTAATCTTATTCTCTAAATCAGCCTTACTTAAATGCAAATATTTCCTTTCTACATCAGAAGAAGTAGAATTACACGAACAAAATATTACGAGCAACAAAATAAATTCCAAATATAATCGTATCATCTTCATTATTAGTCTTTCTCTTTTTCAAAAATAAGATAATCAATTTTCACTGTAGTATTATCCATCTTCTTTTTTCGTACGGTCAGAGTTTTAACCTGTTCGGATATTTCAATTTCTCCAGCAAAAGAAGTCGACTGAAGGTCCTTATTGCTTACAATCCATTCTGAAACCTGATTTGTCCGTTGCCATATAGAGAAGGGCTTATTTTCTTCTAAACCTGTATGAACAACATATACTTTATATTTACCATTATCCATTCCTGTAAGATCGAATTGTACCATAGGTACAGCCTCAAAATCAATATTGGTAGTCCAATGTTCTTCTCGTTTTGATGAAATAATCATTGAACTTCCATCAAATGAAGCCTGAGTGAACCAATAAAGCCGCATAGTCATATCTTGAGCCAAAAGAATATCTCTACGTTGCACTTCGTCAGTAACATCAAATAGATGCTTGTTCTCAAACTGTGGGCTATCTGAATAGAACAACCCAACAGAAGTATAATCCACATTCAATTTATTACCCTCAGGACCATGTTCGATAGTTAACACATAGGATGAATCGAAATTAACCTTATCTGATAAATAAAAACGATATCCACCCGTACGTGCCGTTTTCAAATCATATAATAAAGCCCCATGTATAGGCAAACTTACTCCTCTGTCCCAACGATCCATCACAGCGTACCAGCCACCATTAAAATAATCCTCAGAGCCTGTTCCATGTATGCGCATTTCTCCATCAATCAGAGAACAATCATCACTTTCCCAGTATTCAGTCATTCCTTCATTCAACCCTTGAGCAATAAGAATTGTACCTATGTAATGACCTTTTCCAAGCACATTGGCAATTGTAAAGGGAGAACCTACCGGCGGCAAATATTCCCTACGCGCCTGAGCATACAGTTTCCCTTCCCTTTTCCTATCACGCTTTTCTTCTATAAAATAAACTTTCCCTGAAATCGTAATTTCCCCTCCGGTACCATTATCTTTATATTCTACAGACAACTTCGCCTTGTTATCAAATGGCATCGGTAAATAAGAATAACACATAGATAAAGTTGATCCAAGCAAAATAGAACTCATGGATGGCTTTCCTGACACATATCCAAAAAAGCTATTGAAAGGTACATCTATTGCAGACCTTACTTCATCATCCCAATTGGCTTTCAATAGCAGTTTTTCACTTTTTCTTTGCAAATCATATCCACCATCTAATTCTATTCCTACTATCCTACCACCATTTTGAAGTTCAAAGATTTCCCCATCCTCTCCTTCTTTAATCGTTACATTTATTTGCTGTATGCTTACTTTATCACCATATACAGAAAGAGGGAGACAATTCCAAATTTTATCTATTTCAGGTAATAGCAACGTATTATCAAAATAGCTCCATGAAAAGCTTTTGACCTTTTCTTTACCAGACAATTCTCTGTATTGTATTTGGTGAAACTTCAAATCATTCCCTTTATATACAATTTTAATTGATTTTGCATAGGGTATAGGCATATAACAATAATATCCTCCTATTTCATTTCCACATAATGGGGCAATAAAAGGATAAACATTTCCGGAAAAAAGATCTATAAAAGGAATATTTATCCTCGGTTGTTGTTCTCCATCAAAATAAAACTGAATAGTATCTTTAGTAGGAGTAGGAGTCCATATCCGGTTAATAACCCCTGCCCCTTTGATATCAGCCACCACTAAATCATTCCCTTCTTTACGAATGTAAGAGTACCTGCCAGAAAACCCATCATCATTGCCACCAGTACGATCATAACTGGATAATTGATATATGTTGCCTGTACGATATTCAGGCAATCGAGAAATATCTGAGAGATTCTGCAATTCCCATTTATAAAAATCAATTTGAGAAAAAACTTGGATACCAAATAACAACAAGATAGCAAGTAATTTGATTCTTTTCATAATATATTTAATTAATGATATATGTTTTTAGTTGAAGGATACATCTTCAAAAGAAAACTGATGCTCTTTATCCAATTTATACTCACGTAAATAAGGAGAATATGTTTTCACATCTATCTGTTTTTCCTTTACATTAATATCTATAATACGTAAAAAACCATTTTTCCCCCTAATAGCTCCTTCCACACCATCTTGATAATTAGCTAACATTTGATATACCTTATTACCATGTATTCCAGTGCTAACTAAGGTACCAGTTCCATCATTTAAAACATGACCACTAAATACGAATAAAATATTAGGATACTTTTTTATTAGCTTATCCCATATCTGCTCTCCATTGTTCACTGTATTTTCTCCCGTATCTTTCCCAATTCCATATTCTTGGGGTAGCCAACAATCATTAGTTCCCATACGAGTATCATCTGAATACATATAAGCATGGGTATTTATAATTACTTTATAAGTAGGGTGAGAGTCTATAATCTTTCCCGCCCAATCTAAAACCATGTTACGAGGACCAAATTCCAAACAAAGAACTAACCATTCTAATCCACCTGCTTTAAATGAATACCATACATTATCCATTTTCCCTTCCTCGAATGCTCCACCAAAATGCCTCATCTGGTTATGTTTTATATACGGAAAGTATTCATTAAACAATTTAGAATCTCTTTTATCAGAATTGTTTCCTAAATCATGATTGCCCATTACAAAGGCATATGGTACTTGATTGTCCAATATGTTCATTCCAGATGCTGCAACTTTCCACTGTTCATCAATATTATTTTCAGTCATATCTCCTTGTTGCAAGACAAATGTAATACTATCTGCATGCTCTTTAATCCATCTAGTTTGGCATTCTAAGATCTCAGGATAAAGTCGCGTATAAGTCTGTATATCCGGCATTAAAACAAATCTTATGTTTTTTTGCCCAGTACAACCGGTCACTATAATTATAGTGACCAGCAGAATTATTGAGTTTGTCAGATATTTCATATCTTTTAATAGTCCTTTGTTATGTATTAGACTTTTCATTCACCTCATTTCCCCACAATTTTGATCCATTTCCTGAATTCTTTCTCCATTCATGTCTCCAACGGTGCATATCCTGATCCCGAATAAATTCCTTAGGAGTTCTGTCAGCTTTAGGTGGGGCAGGAGGAAGAATACCAGCTTCAGACTGATACCAATAAGCAACACTACTTATATCCAAGGTTAGATTGTTATTATGCCCATGCTCAATAGTTCCCTTCAGTGATTTTTCAAAATATATGGGATCGGAGATAAAGAAACGATATACATGGGTTCTTCCCAACCAACCATTATCATTATTTACTCTTGCATAACCGTAATAAGGATGAGCAAAGATAGTTTTAGGGCACCATGAAGTATTAAAAAAGTCTTCTGTCCCTGTTCCTAATAATGATGCTTTTTCTTCACCATCTATAAATATCATGTCATCACCTTCACCATACCACATGGGTGAAGGAGAATGAACATAATAGTTAATTCCAACAAACTGTCCTTCACCTTTAATATCTGCAAACAAATAGTTACCAGCACCATCTACATTATTAGTTTGTGGTCCCACCAACCCCCATTCAGTTTCACCTTCTGGTAATGCATCTGTTAATTCATGGTTATACCATGCATGAAAACGCCCTAAATCATTCGGCAGTTTTTTCATTTCCACATAATCTATATAAAAATAAAGGCGAGAAATTGTTTCATCACTTTGATTCTCTATTTCCAAACGAGCACCATTGGCAAAAGGCATCTGGAAATAAGAAACAAGCCCCGTTCCTCCTTGAGGACCTACAGCCAATGGAAGAGAAGCAAACTCATAATATTCATCCCAACCATTACCGAAAAAGGCTGCTAGAGGCGCTTCTACAGAAGGATATGATTTACCATCCCAATAAATTCTAAATATAAGATTATTTCTCATGATATTCATTGGAGAAATAGTAAACCAAATATGATTAATAATGCCTGTACCTGAAATTGCCACACTCCATTTCTCACCAGGCTTTATTGAATCTATCCAATCACCATTATTACCATTTTTATCAGTGCTACTTATCCTACGATTACGAAACCCTTTTTTAATTGCAGCTAGATTCCCAAGTTCTCCTCCAACTTTTTGAGCCTGACAATCAATATTCGTCAACAATAGTCCAATAAAAACCGATATGACTAAAAATAGTTTTTTCATAATATATATGTTAAGGATTTAAACTGTTTGTTTCATTATCTAACCCATCTTTCCAAATAAACGGAGCTATTTTTAACCCGTATGTTCCATCGAACCATCCGGCGCTACTGATGTAATAGTTCCCTTCTTTATCTTTGATTAATTCAGATGCCCGACAATCATTTATTTCCGCTATCAAGTTAGCCTGTTCAAACTGTAGCGGATCATTACTAATATATACATCCGTATGCCCTCCATCACACAAAAACATATAATATTTATCACCACGTCTCACAACGAAAGGAGACTCGGTAGGTCCTCCGAAAGTTCCTTTTCGGGAATGGACAAAAACTATTTTCCTATCTAACCAATGAAGTAAATCTTTACTAACATAAGCTGCAATGACATGATTTCCCCCCATTGGTGTAGAGTTTGCAGTATAGTACATTATCCATTGGTTACCATCCCTAATAATCATCGGATCACGTGCATCAAATCCATCCACAAACAACGGATTTTGCTTATATCTTTCCCAGTTCTTCAAATTTTTGGATATATAAAGATTCATTTGGTATGAATCATGAACATGTGCACCACCTTGCGATCCAGCACACACATACATGTAATATTTCCCCTTATGATGTACACAATAAGGAGCCCAAAGAACCGATTCCTTATATTTCTTAAAATCAGCAGTCAGTGCATGAGGATGAATCTCCCACGGAGTTTGAAATAGGCTATCTGCCGAAATATGAAGTAGATTGAGCCCAGGATCTTTTATATAATCCATTTTTCGGGCATGTGTTATACCGATCACATGCCATTTTTTCTTTTTTTTATCGTAAATGAAAGTATGGTCATTGATACACCATGGATCATCAGTCACCCCCCATGCAGGATTGTGTACTTCTTTGAAGTTTCCAACTTCAAAATACTTGTTGGAAGTTTGTAAAGTCTGTGCACACAACATGGTGGTAGCAGAGAATAAAAACACAGCTAATAGTTTCTTTTTCATAACTTTATTGTTTTACTTATTATCATTCAATAGAATAAATGGTTGCCCTAGGAAGGATTTAAACTCTTCCTCTCCGGCATCACCTTGTGTGGGTACACAATATACACCTCCACCATTTCCCCAAAATACAGCATAAGAAAGATATTCGTACATATCAGAAATGGTTTCTAATAAATATTCCATTCGTTTAATGTCTACTTTTTGCGGATTATCCTTTTTAATAAAATATCCCACTTCAGTCAATGCACAAGGTTTCTTCTTCTCATTTGCCAAGGCTCCGACAATACGAATCCTCTTCCGAGCCTCATTCGTCCTTTTTTTATCATATTTGAAGTCTTCATAATCATCAAAACCTAATATATCAACATAATCATCGCCAGGATAACGCAATAGATAGTCCTCACGAGAATCAAATTTTATATCAGGAGAAAAAGCATAAAGCATATTATGGACATTCAGAATATCTCTCAGATAGTGTACTGTAAATCTCCACAAATCCTTGAATTCTTCCGGTTCATTGTAGGCTGCTCCCCACCAAAACCATTCCCCGTCAAATTCATGAAAAGGACGAAATATAAAAGGAATTAATTTACCGTCATCATCACGAAGAGATGATGAAAATTCTGCTACTTTCCGCAAATCCTTTTTATAACGTTCATGATTTTGACCGCCCGGAAGTATTGACTTAAATGACATCATTTTAAGTTCCTCAATCGGCAATTCTTTTGTATAAAATGTTTTTTGTGTATATGGATCATTATAATGCCAGCACATAGTTATAAAGAGACCTTCACGATTTGCAGCAATAATCCTTTCGCGTATTTCATGTTCTCTTATTCTAAACCAAGAGCCTTCTGTATTGTTTACATTGGTTATAAACATAAAATCATAACTTGCAATAGCTGGTAACCTACCAGATAATTTATGAATATGTCCTGTTATCTTTTCTCCTTCCTCCATCCACACACCATCGTGTTGGCCAAGCATTGTTCCTTTGCCCTGTATTTGGTGTATATTATATAACAGAGCAGCCGTTTCATCAGTCATTTGTGTATCAACGGCCTTTTTCTTTACATTTTTAATAGTCCCTCCTGCAAACATAGAAACGCCTACAAAAAACACTACTATAAAAGAAAATAGTCTTTTTAAGATTATATCCATACTTGTGCTATTTTACGATTAACGAATTTGACATTTTATAAAACCAAAATATAAATATCATTGAAATATCTCCGCTCCATATCTATCTAAAATGCGATTAAAAGCTTCGGAAGCTGCACCATTTCCCCAATCATAAATAGTAAACTCTCCCATACCTTCTCCAGTAAGTGAAGTGCGTCCTCCGTGCCCATAGTTTTCCATTGTAAAGCCATAATCCTTTTCATTAAAAAATGGCCACACTTTTTCCCATTGTTGCTTTGCTTTTAGATTTTGAGGGCAATACATCATTTCAAAGGATGTTTTCAAAGCACATATTCCTCTCTCTTTATATTCAAGAATATCCAATAGCTTTCCATATTGTAAGATAACTTCAGCAAATAAGCTTCCTCTTGAATCATTCCATTCACCATCAGTATTCATGACTCCAAACCCTCCTAGACCATTTACATATATATACGACGGTTGCCAAGATGCCTGTGTCATTAACATTTCATCTAATACCCTTTGCCCTAGTTTCAAGTAATCAAAACAACCAGTTATACGATAACACTCCAACAAGGCTTCCGCTGTCCAAAACATGGAAAAATTACATTGCTTATACATATTATTTCTCGTTACTTTTTTGCCAACCCATTGAGGAGTACCTATTCTACAACAGGACCAATAAGTCTCAAAATCTTCCCAACGTCCTTCTGTAATAGCTTCTTTAACAGCTTCTATACCTTTTAGAGCTGCAATTTTATATTTTTCTTTCCCTGTCATCTCATACAGTTTGAGTAAGAATGTAACCGATAGAGACGTTTCCGGAGAATCATTCAAATACTCCATAGGTTGCAATTTTTCCAGATCCAACCAGCCTGGAAAATATCCATTCTCATATTGTACTCCCAACAATGCACGTGCATAAGTCTCAGCATAAGCCAACAGGCGTTCATCCTTCTCCAATTCTTCATACCAACGAAGCATCAGCAGTGCAGTCCAACTCATATCCAAAATGTGGAAAGGTGATTGTCTGGCATCCCACGTAAACGGATTCCGATTGGAATTACCCCAAAAATAATGGTCCCAGCCCTTGGAACGATTGCATTTTTTTCCATCCATCTCTACCTCACACATATCGGTACCGATAAGACCGTAGAAAAATCCATCTTTCATCGGAAATGACAATGCCAATTCTTTAGTCAGATTCGCTTTTTCCAACAGCGTTCTGTCAGCAGTCCGTCTAGCATATCTGAACAATCCACTTGCCGAACGCAAAGAACTAAACCAAGCCTGATTCCAAATGGACCTAAACTCCCGTTCATTCACTTCACCCGGATAATTGGGGCTCTGGGTCGTATTTACAATAAATACAGGTGCACCCACTTTCTTTCCATTCAGTGTAAATTCCTGCCAAACACTTTTTTCCCAAGTATTAAACGCCCAGTTATAGGTATATTTTACATAAGGCTCAAAATCTTCAGAAGACAATTTCACCAATCGATCGTGTCCCCATTTGTTCCACATAAACTGCAGTGGTAGACGAAATGGATTTGCCAACTCTTGCTTTTCCGTATATTTGATTATATAAAATCCATATTCCACAATACCACCCTCATAAACTGCTCCAGGCTGACGTTCATATAATACATGGTCAGATACCTTGCTTGCAGACATACCCAACGAAAGGATATTATTCTCCGCATCCATATCCATATACCACCTATTTTTACCAGACCTAGACAGTATATCCAAATCAGGTATGATTACGATACCCCTCTGTTGGTCTGTTGCAATAAGCGCAGGCGAACGAAAAACATGCTGGTCAATAATATTATTAACTGTAGGAGTCAAATGAGGTGCCCAGTTGAATTCAGGTTTGAAAGCCGGCTTTATCCGCACCTGCCAATCATCCTGTTTGACTGTATCCTTAAGGTCGAAACGGATATGTACTTTTACTATATTTTCATCCACTTGTGTAACTTCCGATGAGAACTCTGTATCTCCCAACCTATCTACCTCTATCGACTTTATCAATGAGTCACAATCAATGGGAAATTCTTTCAACTTCAAGCCATATTGCTCACGGACACTCGACGATGAACATCCGTATAAAAGGAACAATAGTAAAAATATATAAACTGAATATCTCATAACATTTCACTTTTCAATTTACTTCAAGTTCCTCCCAAGAAACCATTTCCGGGAATTTATTATGGGGCTCTGCCTGATACCAAAATGCAACAGATGCGATGTCTGACTTTTGAGGTAAATAACGACCACCTGCACGCCAGCCCAAATCCTGTATAGTAACTTTCAAATCTTTTTCAAATCGAATAGGATCTGTAATATGCCAGCGATACAATCCGAAACGTTGCTGGGAATTGTAAGTACCGTCCGGTCTGATCACCTGATGCAGACCGGCATAAGGAGTACAAAACTCTTTGTATTGACCTCCCCGGTCAAAATTGTACGAGCCACAGAAATAATCCTCTGTACCCGTGCCACATATTGTAGGGAACTTCTTATCACCATCCATAAAGAACTTGATTTCTCCTTCTCCCCACCATCCATTGTTGTTTACCCCCCATGCAAGGTAAGTACCGACAAAGTGTCCTTTTCCCTTAATGTTGTCAACAATTGTATAGTCTGATGTATGATTGGGATTCGTTCTTCTCCATTGAGCATGGAAGTAGGCCGCATCTTCAGGTACATCCGTCAATGTATAATCAACCTGATAATATAAATTCATTGCTTTCTCTTCATCCATATTCTCAATTGTAATCTTACATTTCTTTCTGAAAGGCATTGTCCAATAGCAGTTGAAAGCACTGCCGGGATTGATACAGACTGCCAAAGAAGAAAGTGGAGCATATATTCCCCAGCCCATACAAAAGAAATCACCGACAGGACATTCCACAGAAGGTTCCTTTTCATCGTCCCAATAAATGCGGATGATGGAGAAGCGCCAGTTTCCGGTAGGAGTCATCCAGATGTGCTGAATGGCACCCGGTCCTTCCATTTCAGCAATGATAATGGTCTCTTTGGGATTTATGATAATATACGGATTCACTTTCCAGCCTTCACCAAGGTCTCTTGCCGCATATGCCGCATTGGCAATGTTCCGTTTCCCGCGGTCACAGACTTGAGCCATACCGCCTTTACCTTTCTCACCAGTAAAATTTTCGGGACAGATGGAACGGGTCTTGGCATCAGACAGCCGGAACAGATTGCCCATGTGCACGTCCAGTCCGTCGAACGATTTATTTTGTGCCGATACTCCCCATATAGAGAGGCAACAGATAAGAGTTAAAATGATTCTTTTCATATTCTTTGGTCTATCTCTATTGATTATTTTAATAACAAAACGTTAAAAACAGCAACAGAGATAAAAGATATTCACCTCTGTTGCCACTTTATAATCATTATTTCATATTCTCTTCTTTTTTACAGATTCGACATGAATAAATGTTGCAACGATTAATCTTCAGGAAGCGGATCCATACGGAAGTTGTCAAGGCTGATTCCGGCTGGAAGAGAAGGACCAATCAGACCACTTAATGCCCACTGTCCCATAGGATGTCCAGTATCAAAATCTCCACCTATACCTAAGTCTTTGACTTTGCACTTAACGGTTATCCATTTCCCGTCGGTTGATTCGGGAAAGAAGTTACCAATCCAACACCATGTCCATCCCAAATCGAAGTGACCAGCCCATAAAGAAGCACCAAACGTACCTTCGTCAATTCTCACGTCAAGCTTAATCTCATACTCATTCATTTTTAAATCACCATCAGGACGGTTTCCATGCACATGACAAATAAATAAATCGCCACTGCCTGTATCTTCTGCCGTATAAATATAGGTATTGTTCCAAAAGAAATCATCCTCTGATTGTTCCTCATGAACAGCCACAAATCCGCTTGCCTTTATATCACTTACGCCGTTTGCTGGGTCTTCATGTTCGAAATCAGTAATCATGAAAGTTTCATCCGTAATCGGGTCGCACAATGCGAACGGATTTTGCCAAGGTATCACGATGTCAATTTTTTCATCCAAGTCCATTGTCTCACCATTCTTGAAAATGAGCTGTAGTGACACTACATCTCCTTTCTCGAAATTGTCAGGAATTATAAATTTAATATCATCGTTCGATTTACGTAGCAAATGCTTGTTATCTACCATACGCTTTTCTCCATTAACCATAAAAGCTACGGCATCGACAAACAATAGATCTTTACCTAAAATCGACATCTTAGTATTGATGGCAGCACCTTTCTTGTCGGTGAACAGAAAAGAATTAAACGCCGGTTTGGCGCGACGTATGGTTTGACGGCTGGAAACTTCCTCGCCCTCTCCTCTCACAATCAAGGGTGCTGCTTCTTCCGATACTCCGGCGGGTACAGTAACTTCAAACGAATATTCATCCTTTACGGTAATATCGGTAGCTATAACGCCACTGGGAAAAACCACCTCTTTTACCGATTTTACGTCTGTACCAACCACAGTCAGATTAATCCCTTCCATCACGATTGAGGGATAGAAGTCCACCACAGACAATCTCGCATTCTGCTCTTCGTCGTCATTCGAGCAAGCACAACAGGATACCAATGCCAAAAAGAGAATAGCCAATTTATTTATAATCTGCTTCATAATCTATGCTTTATTTTTATTAGTTCCAACCCGGGTTCTGTCCCAAATACTTGTTCTTGTTATACTCACTAAAAGGAATCGGAAAGAGATAATACTTATCTTCCCAACGTCTTTGCTCCTGCTTGCGTGTCAGGATAATGTCACCTGAAGCGTTCTTCTGCAATTCGGCAATGGAGATTTCACTCAGTTCCGAACCACACTTCCAACGACGTACGTCCCAAAAGCGTTGGTCCTCAAATGCCATCTCCACCATACGCTCGCGTTTGTAGCGTTCGAACCAGTTGGCAGGAGTTCCGTTCCAGTGAGGCATCATCACATCGGCACGATCGCGCAACAGGTTGATAGCATCATTAGCAGAGAAGCCGCCTTCGCCCTTTGCTTCAGCATCGCCATAGTATTGGAACATTGCCTCCGCATAGTTCAGGTAAAACTCACCCAAACGCATCACTACCCAAGCATGAGGAGAAGTGGTGGGGTTGTTCGTTGCCAGACTCACGTTGGGATCGCAATACTTCCGTAGATAGTAGCCTGTCGGAGTGGAGTTATGAATCGGCGCAGCGTTCAATCCACCTATAAAGGTCTCGATAGGATTAGGATTGTAATTCGGCCAAATATCACCGTTCTTCACTACCGTCATAAAAAAGCGGGGATCCAAACCAACGTAGGGGTCTTCTTGTGTGAGGTTAATCACTGTGTTGGAATGACGCTCGCCAAAGGTCTGGTTGCTGCCATCGTTATACTCATAGTTGTCGACCAAAGTTTGGGTAGGACACATACCACCGTTGGCGTTCTCCACACCGATGGGGTAGTTGTACGATTCCCAATAGTTACTGGTACCACGCTTAATGGCCCAAATCATCTCGATGCCGTCACCGTTGCGAGGTCCCCAAATCTTAGAGTACCTGTCCAAACCAATGCCCCACTCTTGCGCACGGAGTAAAACCTCACCATTAGCTCTGACGGCATCCAGCCACCACTCTTTATTATTCTCATTGTTAAACAACGGAGAAGCCTTATAAAGCAATGTACGGGCTTTCAGCGCCAAACACATCATACGGTTTGCACGACCTGTTTCCGGGCTCAACTCATCGGTGAAAGAGATAGGCAGATATTCAACGATGGCATCCAACTCTTCTGCAATCCAATCCATGATGGCAATGGCTGAAGTACGTTCGATTCTATTCGCTTCTTCCACTGTTAACGTTTTCAGCGTGAAAGGCACGTCACCGTAGGCACGGACCAGTTCAAAATAGAAATAAGCACGCAAGAAACGGACCTCATACTCAAACAGCTCGAACTTCTTTTTCATAGCTTCGAAGTCCAGGTTGTTCTTATACTCGTCCAAATTGATTTTATCGCGCTTCTCATGGAAGGTGTTCGCTTCGGCGATAGCCGCATACGAATTGCTCCACGTAAATGAGAAGGGATTGTTAGGATTCCATCCGCCGTTGTAGAAACGGTGAACTGAAGAGTAAGACAATGCGCACTCTGCCTCATCGGTGGCAGCCGCCAGCGTAGCCCCTCTACCGCCCTCGTAGTTTTTCTCAAAACCATTGGGTACACGTGCATAAATGTTGTACACCAATTTCTGGATACCATACATAGGGCTTTTATATATCCACTCCTCATCGGCTGTAGTCACCTCAGTATAGTCCAAATTGACACAGCTCACTGTAAATGCGGAGAGTATTACTGCACAAAATATATTTTTAATTCGATTCATATCTGTTTTTTCTTTATCCGTTAAAACTTTACAGAAACTCCTAAGTTAACTCCCATCAAAGTCGGAAAATTGGTACCGATGTTCTCGGGATCCATCGCCTTCAGGTTAGACAAGGTCATCAGGTTCTCTCCTTTGACAAACACTTTGCATTGTGACATCTTCACTTTAGAAATCCAATTTTCGGGCAACATGTAATATACCTCGCAGTTTCTCAGTTTAAAGAAGTTCACATTTTTGTACCAAACATCGTTACCACGGTAGTTGTTAAGGTTGGTGCGTGAAGTCAGACGCGGATAAACCGGGGTCTCGCTTCTATCCCAGCAGTTGTTATAATACTCTTTAGAAAGGTTGGCACCGTCGATAATCGGAGTCCATACACCCACCGTACCTAAGTATGCGGTATACATACCTGCACCCTGAAACATGGCGTTCATACCAAAGTTCTTGTAGCGGAAGCCCAGATTCAATGAAAAGTTCAGTTCCGGCACGCTGGTATCGTACCCCATTTTCACCACGTCGTTTTCATCGATGACGTTATCGCCGTTCTGATCCTTATACTTGAAGTCACCCGGACGGCAATTATCGAAGTTCTGTTGCGGTGAAGCGGTGATATCTGCTTCATCCTTGAAAAAACCGACTACTTCCAGCCCCCACGCCTGGCTTACACGTCCACCGATAGCTGACAAATAGTCATAAGCCACGTTCTCAATGTTACGTTTCTGCTTATTACGTCCCCAAGTCAGATTAGAACCCAAGTTAAAAGAGAGATCTTTGTTCATCTGCTTAACCCAATTCACACCCAGTTCAACACCGTAGCTAGCTACGCGTCCCCAGTTTACGTAAGCGGAAGGCCTACCGAATACAGCTGAATTCAAACCGTCACCCGACAATAGGATATCGTCACGCAATTGATAATAAACATCAAAGTTCACATCCACCTGTTTGAACAAGCGCAGGTCAGCCCCCCAATTGAATTTATAGGCCGTTTCCAAGTTAAAGCGTTTGGTAGGCTGGTAACCGAGAAACGTACCCCACTGCCATGAACCGTCACCTAGGCCTGTCAGATAACTACCTGCACTTCCATTGTAGTTCTCTAGCCACAATCCCTGAATAGGCACATAGTCGGTGTGCTGAATACCGGCTGAGAAACGCAATTTACCGAAGTTTAATATTCGGTTGTCCTCCTTGTTGGCAAATACATAACCCAAAGACAAAGTGGGAGAAAACGACCACTTCTCCGGATAGGAGCGGTTAGAACCATTCATCGCCAATACCAAGTCGGCTACATACTTCTGCTGCAAATCGTAGTGCAGGTAAGTCATCACATTCATCCGGTTGAAAGTCATATACTGGTCGTTATAGGTGGAGTTCTTTTGGTGCCATATCAATGAGGCAGAGAAATTATCATCGTCACGGAACGAAGTATGATAGTCAGTCGAAACTTCCAAGAAAGAAGAACGGTTGTGCTGGTTGGTCCAATGATCGAAGGTCAAGTTGTTGGTTTTGTCACCGGCAGAGTAGTTTATCAGCTCGGTCGGATGCCCGGCCTCGTCGAAGCGATAACGCTCGTAACCATACATAAAACCCAACGCGTTGGTCTCATAAATCTGAGAGAAGTTATTGTAACCCAAACGTGCCGACACACTCAGTCCCTTCGTGATGAAGTCCAGGTTCTGAATAAGCGAGAAGTCACCTTGGAAAGAACGGGAGTGACTCTTCGTAAAGCCGGAAGCCCGAACCTGTGCGACCACGTTGTTAGCGCCATAGGTAGTGTTACCACCCCAAATTCCTGCCAATTTACCTTCCGGGTCGTTCATTACCGGAAATGCGGAAGCCGGAGTACGATAAAGCAGGTCGGTCAAACCGTTTTCGGTCACACCGTAAGGACGTTTGGTCTCTACGAAACTACCCACCGCATTCAAGACGAACTTGGTTGTCGGAGTAAACTGCACGTCCAAGTTGGTACGGATATTGGCTTTAGAGAATCTCATCTGTGAAGAGTATTGCTCTTGATCTGTTTTATCCAACAAACCACGGCTATCAGTATAATCCAACATAGAGAAATATTTCAACTTCTGGTTACCGCCCTTCATGGATAGGTTGAATTGGTCTTCCGAACCGTAGTTTTTGAATACCTCTTTCTTCCAGTCAACGTTCGGATAGTAGTAGGGATGAGTACCGTCAGCAAAAGCCTGCAACTCATAATCGTTGTACATCGGTGCCAAACCATCGTTGACACGCGCCTGGTTCAAAGCATTAGCGTAGGTAGGAGCATCTACAAAATTAGCCACTTTTGGATTGAACGTGAACTTATGATCGTAAGATACAGAAATCTGACGTCCCTCCACACCACGCTTGGTCTTCACCAAGATAGCACCGTTCACGCCCTGATAGCCTAAAAGAGCCACAGCGGCAGCATCCTTCAATACCGTAACCGATTCTACCTCGTCAACGGTCAAATATTCGATAGAACGCTCGATGCCGTCTACCAGCACCAATACACCATTCTCCGTCGTAGTCTGCTGACCACGAATGTTGAATACTGCTCCGGAGCTGTAGTCACTGACCGTTCCGCCTGGACGCAACACCGTAAGTCCCAACAATTTTCCATAAAGAGCCTCTTTCAAAGAAATAGCTGCCGTTTTTTGCAACTCATCACCACTAACCACCTCCACGGAAGCGGTAGTCAACATCTGACTCTGCTCAACACCCATTCCTAAATCAACCTTATCGGACTGGTAGTCTATAAGCGAACTTTGCGCCGACAAGTTTAAAGTGAGCATAGACGATACCAAAGCTATGCCCCACTTTAGTGTTTTATGTTTTCTATTCATTGTTTGCTATTTTAGAATTAAGATTTTAATACCATCCCGGGTTTTGTGTCAAACCATAGTTCTTATTAATTTCATCAGGTGGCAGCGGAACGAGCAACCACTTATTGGACCAGCGTTCGGGGTGTTCCCAAACAAAACGTGGGTTTGCAGTCATTCCCGTAGGTGATTCTATCTTTGACTCCTTTCCATCTTTTATTATAGTATAACCTACAGCTGTAGCATCTCCTTCATTCAGGTCATATGGCACATATAAGAATTTAGTCGGGAAAGGATCGCCGCTATCTTTCGTCCATTTCTCCAATACCAAATCATTATCATCATCCAAACGATAGATGTGGATTCCATGCAGATGTTTCTTAAAGTCTTTTTCCATGACACGACGATTCATGTCGTGTAAACGGGTTTCATACTCAAATCCTAATTCACAAGCACGTTCACGCATGATTTCTTTTATTAAGTTCTCCTTATTGGTAGTCAAGCTCAATTCGGGGTTCATTACTTCGAGTTTACCTAAACCTACACGGGCTCTTACCTTGTTGATTTGCTCCAATGCCTTTACGTTGTTACCAGTCTCTGCCAATGCCTCAGCGTAAATCAGATAGAGCTCGGCCAAACGAATATAAGAGGTTTGGAAAGGCTCTTTATCAATAGTACCTTTACCACCTTGAATAGCATCACCCAAATCCAATACAAATTTATAAGTAGGTAATCCCCAAGGCTTACAATTATATCTTCCACCGGAAGTCAAGAACTCACCACCTTCCCACAACTGTATGGGGTTATCCTCACCATAAATCTGATGTTTATAGTCACGCTTTTGTACGACGATAGATTCATACAAACGGGGGTCACGTTTTTCGAAGATATCCTTCTGCGCGGGTCTTTGATTGTAATATTTCTGTCCATCGTAGTTCTTACCATCAGCCCACGGGAACATTTCCATCCACTCCAAGGTAGGAGCGATACCACCATCATGCCAGAAACCGCCAGGTTGGTTATCCCACTCCAACATATATACACGGTCATGTACTTCAAGCAGAGACTCTCTGTTACCACGGGCACGGTATGCCTTGCGGAAAGCAGCACGATAGCCAGCTTCATCGGGAGTAGTTGCCTCTTCCAACTGGTAATAGTTACCGTTGGCGGAGTTCATCCGGAAGAACTCTTCACACGCATCTACCACAGCTTCCCAACGCTTCACGTCGTAATTACCATACCACACCTGAAGGGCGTTAACAGCCTCCTGGGGCTCTTCAACACAATACGGAGTATCGCTATTGAAGATGGGACTTGCCACATAGTTCAACAATTTTGCCTTAATACCCAATGCCGAAGCTTTGGTAACACGTCCTGCCCAAGTAGCCAATTCTGAAGTGGGAATGTTCCACGGCAATTCAGGTTCGGCAATGGCTTCATCCAGCAAACGAACAACAAATGTTACGGTTTCCTCAATGGTAGAGCGCGGTTTCTCCAAGACTTCGTCTGCGGCGAGTGCATGATCAACGATAGGCAGACCACCAAAATTGTGAATACCGTCAAAATATTTACTTGCCATAATCACTTTCGCCTCGGCTTTGTAACGTGCCTTTTCCGCATCGGTCATATCGGGCACGCGGTCGACATTATCCAACAGCAAGCAACAGTCGCGTATGCCGGTCCAAATGCAACGAAAAGCTGTATTACTCATATTCTCCATCCCCCCCGATGTAATGTAAGCCGCACGGGCAACCAACCAGCCCGGGTTAGCGTTAGAGGCAGACAAAACACCTGTATAATGGAAACGCCCCATAGAGTCCCATCCCTCTTCAGAGTGCATGATATCGGACAAGGTTTCAAATTGTCCATTACCTGCATAACAATTCTTAAACGGAGTAAAAAGTCCCTCGTAGCACTGCCATAACAAATAATCGGTATATACCTTCTTGGAGAAAATAACATCTTCGTTCACGTCTTCTCCCGGAGCCTTCTCCAGAAACGCATTTCCGAACTTAATCTCGTCCACACAAGCTACACCCACGAAAGAGATGATCGTCAGCAGCAGTATGGATTTTATTGAATTTCTTTTTTTCATATACAATTATTTAGAAGTTAACTTTCAAGCCTAAATTAACAACACGCATCAGCGGGTATCTAAATCCAGAACCACCACCTGTATTTTCAGGGTCGTTGGCATCAAACGGAGTGAAGGTCAGCAAATTGGTACCGTTTAGGTAGAAACGCATATTCGTGGTTTTCGGCAACCAAGACTTGTTTCTCAGCGTATAGCCAATCTCCAAGTTCTTCAGACGGATATAACGGGCATCCTGATACCAAAGGTCGGAGTTAGCACGGTTCTGCTTCTCATTGGTAAAGGTAAGACGTGGCAGATGTCCACTGGGGTTATCCTCTGACCAAGAGTTATCATACACCCACTGCATCAAAGCGGAACGATGAGATTCACCGAAGGGATTACGGTAAGGACCTTGTAGGATACGGTTCACCTGGTCAGCTCCTGTCCACAACATAGTAAAGTCGAAATTCTTATAACGGAAATCGAAGTTCAAAGAGAATACATATTTTGGGTTATCCGTAATTTCAGAGTAAATCTGGTCGTACTCTTCCAAAATCAAACCGTCACCGTCCAAGTCAACATAAACAGCATCACCGTTCTTCAAATCAGGAACCAGCTGCTGAGGAATATCCGTTCCATAAGCGTTGCGGTAAGCCTCTTCAGTTACACCTTCCTCGTAAAGGCCGAAGAAAACATATCCACGACGGGCACCAATGGCATGACCGGTTGAATAGGTCCAGTCCGGAGAAACCACTCGGTCTTCGGTCAAACCTAATTTACGACCCATATAACTATCGGCTTTCACCAACTTGTCTTTACGCTTCAACTCAGAATATTCAAGAACCTTATTCTTGGCATAAGATACTGAGGGAGAGATAGTGAAAGAAAAGTCCTCGCCAATCTTGTCGGAGTAGGACAAAGTCACCTCGTAACCGTGGTTTTTTACGCGACCATAGTTGATGTAAGAAGGACGGACAGCTGTAGGTGACTGAATCATATTCACGTTAGAAATCAGGATGTCCTTACGGTTCTCCTTAAACAGGTCAACATTCAAGCCGATTTTGTCTTTACAGAACTTCGCATCGAAACCTATGTTATACTTTACTGCGGTTTCCCAAGTTACATCAGGTGAAGAAGAAGACATCTCACGTGCCACGTTCAAAAAAGTATTGTTCGTGGTACCGAAGTTATAACCTTGGTAATCTTGCATGCTGGAGAAATATCCGTTCCAAATGCCCCATGCAGAAGGCAGGTAAAGGAAACGACGGCCTTGGCAGTTGTCGTTACCTACGGTACCGACAGATGCACGTATCTTCAAGTAAGAGATCACTGACTTGATGGGTTCCCAAAATTTCTCTTCAGAAATGCCCCAACCAACAGATACAGAGGGGAAGAAGCCGAAACGCTTGCCTTCGGCAAAGTTCTCAGAACCGTTATAACCCATGTTAGCATCGATCATATAGCGGTGCTTATAGTCGTAAGTGGCACGTGCAACCAAACCTACATAACCGTAGGGGATAGAAGTATAAGAACCGGGGTAGTAGGTCTTAGACTGGTTGTACAGCAACAAAGCGCCTACGTTATGGTAGCCAAACGTGCGGTTGTAGTTGAAGCTTGCCTCAGCATACCAGTCACGGTTAGACCATGCAGACTCACTATAACCCGGATTCCAGTAGTCACCGGAACGTTGATAAACGACTTCGCCATTCTCTGTGAGATAAGGACGGAAAGAAGCAGGCTTACCACATGTACGGTTCTTTGTTTGCCCATAAGAAGAGTTGTAAGAAGCCTTTACACGGAAATCCAATCCCTTGGTCAGGAAATCCATGTTCAATTTGTAGATGATATCGGCATTCAACACGTTAGTAGAGGAAAAAGTATAACCCTGACCATAGAACGTGTCCAAACCGTCAATACCGCTCACGATATTTTCAAGACCCGTCGGGTCGATAAGATCTCTATTAGCGAGTACCCATCTGCCATCTACAATACCGGCACCGGAGAAAGGTTGCGCATCCATCAAATAGACAAAGATACGTTCCTCCGAACTGCTAAGACTGTGCTTGTTCTCAACACGACCACCAAGGTTGATGGAGAGTTCGTGATATTTACCTAAAGAAAGGTCCAAGTTAGCACGGTAGTTGTAACGTTTGTATGAGAAGTTGGTGTTAGGATCCTTGTCGAAAGTACGGAACAAACCATCTTGGTCGAGGAAACCAGCTGACACGAAATAGCGTGCCACCTGGTTACCACCCGATACGGATATGTTGTGCTGGCTCTGCAAAGCACGGTCTTTCATCACATAGTCTATCCAATCGATGTCCGGATAGAGAAGCGGATTATCGTGATTCTTAAAGTGATCGATAATAGCAGGCTGGAAAGCCGGTTGATTACCGTCCGAAATACGGGCGTTGTTATAAGCGGTAGCATAGGTATAGGAGTTCGCCATATCAATAAAGTTGGTCACACTCTGTACACCCCATGAGGTAGATGCGGATACTTTAGTTCTACCGACTTCACCACGCTTGGTGGTTACCAAAATAACACCGTTAGCACCACGCACACCATACACAGCGGTAGCGGATGCATCCTTCAACACGGTGATGTCGGCAACCTCATTCGGGTCAATCTGCGTGAACGAACGTTCTACACCGTCCACCAAAATCAAAGGCGATGAACCATTGAATGAAGATTGACCTCGAATCAAAATCACAGGATCATCAGCACCGGGAAGACCTGAATACTGTACCGTAGAAAGCCCCGGCAACTTACCGGAAATGGCGTTACCCAAAGATGCTGACGGTGACTTCAGCAATGCTTCGTTATTAATACTTGACATAGAACCTGTAACCGAGACTTTCTTCTGTTGTCCGTAAGCTACGACAACGACTTCGTCCAGATTTTGAGCCTCTGGCTCCATCTCTATGTTCAGTTTTTTAGCTCCGTTTATGGAGATTTCTTGACTTTTATATCCGATATAAGAAATCGACAAAACACTATTCTTCGGAACAGAAAGCGAGAAATTACCGTTTACATCGGTAACTACTCCGGTTGATGTTCCTTTAACCAATACTGATACACCTATCATTGTTTCTCCTGTTTCATCGGTAATGATACCATGTACATTAATGTTCTGTGCGGAAACCGCTTGGATTATCAAGCCTAAGAAAAGAATGATAAGCCACTTTTGTAGCATATTCCTGTTTTTCATCAGCGTTAAGATTAAATGTAACTACTCAGATATCCACGATGCCTTAATTCACTGATTATCAATATGATTTATTAGAAATTCTAATAAATTGAGTCTAATAAGACTCAAAACGAAGCATATTACTAATTATACCACATTAAATGATAGCAAGTCTGTATAACTGAGTAGTTACGATTAAATATTATAACATTAAATTTAGATAAAAAATATAGTTTTCATAATACTCGTTTAATTCACTTTACTTTCTTTCATTACCCCACAATTTAGAGCCATTGCCGAAGTTCTTTCTCCACTCATGTCTCCAACGATGCATATCTTGGTCACGGATGAATGGTTTCGGTGCTCTGTCGGCCTTAGTCGGAGCGGCAGGTAACTCATGAGCCTCGGACTGATACCAGTAAGCGACACTGCTGAGATCTAGAGTCAAGTTGTTATTATGTCCATGCTCGATAGAACCTTTGAGAGAGGTGTTGAAGTAGATGGGGTCGGCAATAAAAAAACGGTAAGCGTGCGTTCTTCCTAACCAACCGTTGTCACGGTTCACACGGGCATAGCCGTAGTAAGGATGCGTAAAGATGCTTGCCGGACACCAAGAAGTGTTAAAGAAGTCTTCCGTTCCCGTACCTCTCAAGGCTTTCTTCGGTTCACCATCGATGATAATTAGGTCATCGCCTTCGCCATACCACATAGGCGACGGACAGTGGATATAGTAGTTGATACCTACAAAGTGTCCTTTACCTTTAATATCAGCAAACAGATAGTTGTTGGCACCATCTACATTGCAACCCGGAGTGCCAACCAACCCCCACTCGGTTTCGCCTTCGGGGAGAGCGTCGGTTGTCTCGTGGTTGAACCAAGCGTGAAAACGTCCTGAATTGGCAGGTAACTTATCCATCTCGGTGTAGTCCACATAGTAGTAGAGGTGAGTCAAGGGCTCATCACTCTGGTTCTCAATCTCCAGACGTGCGCCCTTCTCGAAAGGCATCTGGAAATAGCAGGCAAGCCCCGTACCATCTCTTGGACCAACTGCCAATGGCAGAGAGATGAACTCATATTTCTCGTCCCAACCGTTTCCGAAGAAGGCAGCGATAGGAGCTTCTACAGAGGGATACTTGTTTCCATCCCAATAAATACGGAATATAAGATCGTTTCTCATGATGCTTGTCGGAGCGATGGTAAACCAAATGTGGTTGATGACACCTGTTCCGGGAATTTCCACGCTCCATTTTTCTCCCGGCTTAAACTGCCCTACGCAGTCACCGTTATTACCGGTTTTATCGGCACTGCTTATCCGACGGCTACGTAATCCGTCTTTGACTGTGGTCAGACTTCCTAATTCTCCTCTATCAATCTGAGCCGAACCATCAATAGTCAGAGCGGACAAGCTTATTAAAGTTGTTAAGAATAAAAATACTTTTTTCATGATATTTTGTTTTTAAATTATAAGTTTTCTACATACAATCTCCACTTTCCTGTTTTCTAGCAATGAAGAAACCATAATAGGCAATCACTGCAAAAGCGATGGCCGGTACAACATATGCAGCCATAATACTACCCGTCTGGTCGGAAACAATACCCTGGATTTGAGTCAGAACAGCAGCACCGGCAATAGCCATTACCATGAATGAACCACCGATTTTAGTGTCATTACCCAAACCTGTAAGACCGAATCCGTAAATGGTCGGGAACATCAATGACATACAGCCGGAAATACCCATCAGGCAATAAACTCCGAAACTTCCCTTACCGAACATGGCGCCCAAACAGCACATTACGGCAAGAAGGGCAAGACCTATCAAAAGTTTATAGGCTTTCACATACTTCATCATTGCAGTACATACAAATCTCATGATCACAAAAAGAATGAGTGACATGATATAGTAAGTGGCCGCAGCCTGTTCCGCCGTACGCGGCAGTAAGTCATCCAATCCGAGCCATTCGCATCCATTATAGAATGCGGCGGCCACCGGTTCCACACCGCGCAATGCGTTGACAACGGCCTCCGCAGAGGCTGAGTCACCTAAAGAAGCCAATACACCATCAAAATTAAGTTGTTGCATAGCATAACGGATGACGAAAGACCATACGGCTATCTGTGCACCAATATTGAAGAACTGTGCAACCACCCCCCATACATAATTCCTGTTCTTTATCAGGCGACGGAGAGTAGCAGTAAATTCCACCTTTTCCCCTTTCTCACTGAGGTTCGGCATCTTGGTAAACCGGATAGCAAGCAGAAGCACCAACATCACCAGACCAAGTACCACATAAGCCGTAGTGACAGCACTCAGCTCCTGTCCCTGGATGGCAGCTAACTCCTCAGCCGGAAGTTGAGCACGCTCTGTCGCCGTCATTCCATTCAATTGTGAGAGGATGAAAATCTGACTGATTACTACTCCCGTAATTGCCCCGAACGGATTGAAAGCCTGCGACAGATTCAGACGGCGTGTTGCAGTACTTTCAGGACCGATTGCCAATACATAGGAATTGGTAGATGTCTCCAGGATTGAAAGCCCGGCAAAGAGAACAAAGATTGCAAGCAGATACATAAAGAAGCTGAAATCAACATTCACTCCCGAACTGAGCATGGCAGGATAGAACAGCAAGGCCCCAAAAGCATACAGCCCAAGTCCCAGCATTACACCTGATTTATAAGTATACTTCTTGATGAACAAGGCACCGGGAACAGCACAGCATCCATATCCTAACAGATAGCACACCACTTGTATCCAGGCCGTCTTCGAATCACTCATACTCATGATGCGCTTGAAAGCCGCAAGCATGGTATCCGTAAGATTGTTCGGCACAGCCCAGGCAAAAAAAAGTGTGGTGAGCAGGATGAACGAGAAGAGGATCCCTTTCGGTATTATCTTATTCGATTCCATACGAATTCTCCTATTTTTTATATAATTACCCTATTGAAACTTTGTCTTGATTACATTCAAATCCGCTCCGAACAATTTTTGCACGATGGGAGCCAGTTGCTCATCCTTCCCCTGTATATGGATTACTTTCTGTGTATGGACCAACGATGCGCCGGGAGCCAATTCTGCGCCGGGTGAGGAAGTCTCGATTTCATAGAAAGGCCCCATGATAGAGCCGTCTTCTACCGGACCGTCATTATAAGAATTGATTACATCACCAGCAAACGGATCTTCCTGAGGCCCCCATTGACCGTTTACATAAATTGAAGGGGTTTCGGGAAGACTGCACCACAATATGGTGAGCACGCCCTTCGATGAATCATAGCTTCCGCATAAATCCGTTGCGCGTGAAGCCGGCAATCCCAGTTTGGAGCGATAGAGCCCGTCAATCTTGAAATAGATGATGCCGTTTTCCTTTATCAGCCTATCTGCAGGAATCTTGCCAAAATATTCGTCATTTACGATAACCCCTTCAGCATTCTCCTTATAAGGAATGAATACAGTAGTGGTCGGCGTAGGATTAAAACAACCGAGCATCCATACAGATACCAGTCCGCCTTCTTTTGTCCACGCATTGTCCCCCGTATTGGTAATCTTATTCTCGCTCTTGTAAGCTACCATCTTCATGTCGTCTGCAAGTTCAATGTCAAAGTCCGCAGCCACTTCACCGGCATCCATCAACGATACAGTACGGTCAATATTCATATCAAAAGCAGTACCGGAAGCATTTGTCAAACGAGTATCTTTCACAAAACGGATGCTGCTGTTGTCTTGTGACTTAATGTCAAAAGCTTCAGTATCAAGTACCGGAGGAACTATCCAATTATCATAAACCTGCTCTTGTCCTTCCTTGAAATAGAGTGAGAACGGCCCACCTTCGGGACCAAGCCAAAAACGTTCTTCACCTCCTACCGGATTAAACTGAGAACTAACTTTGCCTTCATTTATGAAACGATAATTAATCCAGCCGTAGCTATCACCTTCATCGCCGGAAGCAGAAGTAGTCATTACACGGCCTTGCCATGCAGGAATAACCATCACTTTAGAATTTCCATCAGCAGATACTAATTCAGTATATTCAACGCCATGGTCCTTTAAGAACTGGGCATCATAAGCATAACTTCCCATCTTGATTTCTTTTTGTCCGCCGCATGATACAAGTATTGCAGTTGCACCTACCAGCAGAGTGTTTTTCAGTTTGGTTGATTTCAACATAACGCTTGTTTCTTTTATTTATAGAGAGGTCCATAATTCTTGCAAGCTCTATAATCACTGCCTTCCATATCTTCACCAAAAGCAGTCCATGCGCTGGGACGGAAAATATCTTCCTCAGAAACATTGTGCATGCATACTGGGATACGAAGCATGGAAGCCAAAGTTATCAAGTCAGCACCGATATGACCATAACTGATAGCACCATGATTAGCCCCCCAGTTATTCATAACAGTATATACATCACGGAAATATCCCTTACCTGTCAGGCGCGGAGCGAAGAAAGTAGAAGGCCACGTACGGTCAGTACGTTCATTGATAGCCTTGAAAACATCCTTATCCAAGTTTACTGTCCAGCCTTCGGCAATCTGCAATACTGGACCTTGACCTTTTACAAGATTCAAACGACACATTGTTACTGGCATCTCACCACGAGTCAAGAACTGAGAAGAATAACCACCACCACGCATATATTCGCGACTGGCCGGATACCATTTAGTTACTGAAAGACAAGCTTCCACTTCTTCTTCCGTAATTTCCCAGAAAGGCTTCATTACCGGTTTATTGTCACGTGTCTGACAACCTGTTCCATCAAGCGTACAAGAACCGGAGTTGATGAGGTGAATGAAACCGTTTGCCGCCTTACCTTCCAATTTCTTACCCGTTACCCGTTCTATAGCATTCGGACTCCAATAAGTACGCACATCTGCAAATATCTGTGCAGTATTAGTCAATAGATGATTGAAGAGCATTGAAGTACAATTCAGCGTATCATTTTCCGTAGCAAAAGTAAATGCTTCACGGATACCGTTCCAATCAAAAGAAGTGTTCAGAATAGCTTCTGAAAAATCACCGTCAGGCTTATAATCCGTCCACTGGCGCTGTCCTTGGAAACCTGCAGCAATCGCATTATGCCCCATTGACTCTTCCTTGAACCCCATTTCAGCTAATTTGGGATTACCAATCATCATATCACGGAAAATAAGGGTCATTTTTACCACGTATTCCCAACGGGCATCTTTCTCTTCACGGGAATATACCAGATGTTCCGGATTAAAATCTGTCCCTTCATTACTCTTGCAATACCTTTCTGTCCATGCCATGGCACGTTCAAACTCTTCATGGTCATAAATGCTCAACTGAACACGACGTTCTATTTCACTGGCATCTACATACTCATTACGCATGCCCAAATACTCCTGGAAGAAATCAGGATTAGGAATAGAGCCTGCAATACCCATAGATACACTACCGATTGAAAGATAGGATTTCCCCTTCATTGTAGCCACAGCTATACCTGCACGGGCAAAGCGCAACAGTTTTTCCTTTACGTCTCCCGGTATCTCCATATTGGTTACTTCCTGTACATCACGTCCATAAATGCCAAAAGTAGGTAATCCTTTCTGTGTATGACCAGCCAATGCAGAAGCCAAATAAACTGCCCCCGGACGCTCTGTACCATTAAATCCCCAAATAGCTTTTGGCATTTCTCCATCCATATCAATAGTCTCAAATCCATAACACCAGCAAGGTGTTACAGAGAGCACTACACCTACTCCATTATTACGGAACTTCTCAGCTGCCATAGCAGCTTCTGCAACTCCGCCAATAGTAGTATCAGCAATGATACACTCCACAGGAGTACCATCACTATGATACAACTCCGAAGAATAAAGTTCTGCTACTTTGCGAGCCATAGTCATAGTCATATCTTCCAATGACTCACGAATACCTCCACGACGACCATCAATTATAGGTCGTATACCAATTTTCGGTTTTCCACCAATTAATCTTGAATTTTTCATGGTTCAACTAATTTAGTTCAATATACATAAATGGTTAAATCGTTTAAGCAACCATATAAAAAAAATGACTCTCCTAAGGAGCCATTTCTATAAACTCTCCCTCTGCAAGAACAGACTGTACTGTATTACCATTAGAGATATTATCCACTAATATACCAAGTGCCTTTTGCACCAAAACATCTATTGGTTGCCGAATGTAAGATATAGGTGAATAAAAAAAGTCAAATACAGGATTGCCATCAAATCCCACTAAACCGATTTTACTAATAACCTCTTGTCCCATATCCTTAATCGTATATAAACAAGCCAACGAAATCATATTAGTTCCAAAAAGGAATGCATCCGCTCCAGACTCAACCATCTTAGGGAGCAAACGGTCTGCAGATTTTTTAGGAGAGTCCTGCTTCAGAAAGACTACATTTATCATTTTTTTCTTACCTGCATCACTCATAGCCTTCTTATACCCACGTACGCGTTCCTTCATATGAATAAGATTAACATCATAAGCTACCATACATGGAGCATTATATCCAGAATCCAACAGATATTTTGTTGAGACATAAGCAGCATTAAAATTATTCAAAGCTACATAACTAACATTTATTTCAGGGAAATACCTATCAAATAAGACCACAGGTATATTGTCATTAACAAGTGAAGCTATAAATTTCTCTGAGTTTTCACAGGGAACGATCATCAGTCCATCAACACCTTTATTAAGAAGACTACCTACGATATGATTCATTTTACTCGCATCTTCATCGGAACTGCCAAAAAGTACAGTATACCCTTGTTTGGTGGCTTCATCTTCCAACACACGCGTTAATTGAGAAAAGAAAGGATTCGAAATATCAGAGACTACTAACCCAATTGTCTTGGTTTTACCACTACGAAGGCTTTTGGCCGCAAGATTGGGCTGATAATTCATTTCATTCGCAATCTTCAATATGCGTTGAGCAGTCTCTTCACCTACACGATACTCTTTTTTCTTCCCATTCAACACAAATGAAACCAATGCCGTTGAAACTCCTGCAGCTTCAGCAATATCTTTTAGCGATATTTTTTTTAATGATGACATATATTTATATATAACGTTTTTGCAAATAACGATATGATAATTTGAGATTATTATCTTGTAATCATACTATTTACCATATTAGTACGATGCAAATATAGACATTATATTTAAATTAGCAAACTATTTTTGCTAATTCGTTATAATATATTATATTTGCATTATGATTTCACAGTAAAAGCGCCATTATCACATTATAGCTTGAGATCAACCATAATAAATCATAGTATATAAAAGGCGTTATTCGACCAATTAATCCAAGCAATTATTGAAATTTTAAATAAATGTTTCACTTAAACTAATAAAAGATGGATATACATAAAAAACATGTCATTATTTCCTGCACATTATTATTCTTAGGGATTATCTTTCCGTTTACAATATCAGCACAGAAATCTTTTAAGAACTCCTTTCAAGATTTAGATCCTATTCAAGCTCCTCTTATACCAGCACCATCAGATACCACTCAATGGAAGCATTTTAAAAAGTCTCTTCTAAAATGGAGAGAACAAATTCATGAGAAAGTCAACTATAATGCATCTCTTTATGACAGAGAAGACTTCCAATGGATAAGATCATCATTCAACTGCTGTTTTTTAATGATGTACGATCAAAGATTCTATGACCGGAACAATAATTATTATACAATAGACAAGATACTGGTTGAAGGGCAAAAAAGATTTGGAGGGTATGATATTGTTGTATTGTGGCATGCCTACCCTCGTATTGGTCTTGACCCAAGAAATCAATTTGATTTCTATCGAGATATGCCGGGTGGATTGAATGCTTTAAAGGAAGTAGCAAATAAACTACATGAAAAAGGAGTAAAAGTATATATCAATTATAACCCATGGGATACAGGGACACGCAGAGAAAGCATAGGAGATATTGATGCATTGACAATGGTCATTAAGGCTATAGGGGCCGATGGCATCTTCTTAGATACCATGGACCGTGGTTCAGAGGAATTCCGCCAAAAGCTGGATATGTCTCGAAAAGGGGTGGTTCTTGAAAGTGAATTAGCCCTTCCTGTCGAAGATATATCAAGGCATCACATGTCTTGGGCACAATGGTTTTATGATTCTCCCGTACCTGGAATATTACGTAACAAATGGATTGAGCCTCGCCATATGCAACATGGCATTAGTCGTTGGACAGAAGATAAATCAAAAGAGCTACAGACAGCATGGATGAATGGCAGTGGCATAATGATCTGGGAAAATGTTTTTGGCCAATGGGTTGGCTGGTCTCCCCGTGATTCTTATATACTTAAAACAATGTATGGAATCCAGCACTACTTCTCAGAAATGTTCACATCGGATCAGTGGGAACCTTTAGTTAATAATACATTAGCAACAGATGTCTACGCCAGTCTTTGGTATGATGACAATTGCCAGTTATGGACATTAGTAAATCGATCATATATACAAAAAGACGGTCCTCTATTACAAATAACACTAAATAAGGACTGGGCTTATTATGATTTAGTAAAAGGAGAAGAGGTGTTTCCTGACAAATCAGGTGTGATTGAAGGACAAATTATACCACGTGGTATTGGTTGTATAGTTGCATTCCCCAAAGACAAAACACCTAAAGATTTTGACAAGCTCCTCTCATCTCAATCTCTTATAGCACAAGAGAAAACATATAATACTAAGTCTGTCCAGATTAAAGCCTCCTTAAAGTCTGTTTCTCCAACCAAACTATATAAGAGCATACCTCAGGATATGGTTGAAATAGACAATTATGAAGGAGAAATTCCTGTTGTTTTTAACTGTAGAGAAATTGGCTATTACCAGTCTTTAGAACATGATTTTATAAATAGAGGCCCTGCTGTCCCCCATCAGAAAATAACTTTTTCGCGCCACATTAAAGTGAATCATGTTGCAATAGATGCAACGCCTGTCACTAACGCCCAGTACAAAGAATTCCTTGAGGCCACAGGTTACAAGCCTCGTTTTCCCGAGAATTTCTTAAAACATTGGAAGAATGGAGAAATACCAGTAGGTTCAGAGCAACACCCTGTTGTATATGTTGATCTGGATGACGCAAGAGCCTATGCTAAATGGGCCGGCAAACGCCTACCTCGCGAAGAAGAGTGGCAATTAGCCGCTGCTGGAAAAGAGATGTATAAGTATCCTTGGGGAAATAATATACAAGCCGGACACTGCAACGAACATACAAATGGTATAACCACTCCTGTAAAAGCGTATCCTTTGGGCAGAGCTACATGTGGAGCATGGGACATGTGTTCCAATACATGGGAAATGACTGAAAGTGAATATAATGATGGACGTAATCGTTTTTGTATTCTTAAAGGTGGCAGCAGTTATAAAGCAGAAGGATCTGATTGGTATTTTGACGGAGGTATTCAAACAACAGATTTCGCCGCAAAGCAATTATTACTATATCCTGGCATTGATCGTTGTAGCACAGTAGGCTTTCGCTGCGTTATAGACCTTAAAAAATAAAAAACACAAAGTGCATCGTAAAAGTTCTTATTCAACTTTCGTGATGCACTTTATACTCCCAAAAACAGTTTCTACCTTTAATAGAGAGCTACTCCAGATAAAGTGGCTCCACCTCCGTCACATTATCATGGAACCACTCATCGAGCTTTGCCTCTACCTTATCCTTTATCTGCGGTGTGATATATTTCTTCACTTTTTTATAAGCATAAACAGCAGCAAATCCTTTACCTACCATAAAAATCTGTCCCAGAACATCCTCTATACTGGTAGGAAACACAATGGCCACCAAAGCAAGCATTATATTGGTCCGCTCATTATCGGGAGTCGTATCGGCAGTCATTACATAATAAGCCGTAAGTACGGGGCGACCGGTAGCACGACCTGCCTTTTTAATATACTCTTCTACTTTCGTACGGATATCATCCATGGATAAATTTACTTTCATAGTTCTTATTATTATTTATTCATTTACTTATTAGACGCAAGAAGATGAAGTTTGGTTGCAGAATATTGCTGTTTTTTTATCAAATAGTTCTATTTCACCATCCGAATTCACCGATTCATACCCGGAACTCATCGGCTTTTCTACCGGAAATCAGCCGGAAAGGCTATATGGAGAGGAATAATTCGCTTACCTTTGAGCCATCAACCCATGACAATGGAATATGAATCAATAACAATAGAAACAATGGAAAAGAAACAAAACTTCCCGTCTCATGCAGGCTTATCAGGTAAGGCACTGATAGCTTCGCTCTTCATCATCTCCGGAATATTACTGTTTGCCCGTAACGTAGGGTGGATTACGTATGACCTATTCAATGTAGTGGTATCCTGGCATAGTCTTCTTATTATATTAGGTATTTATACGATGACACGCCGCCATTATCTGAGCGGAGCCACCCTAACCTTAATAGGTGTTTATTTCCTGATCGGAGGATTATCATGGCTACCGGAAAATTCACAGACCATCGTCTGGCCTGTTGCACTGATTGTAGCGGGTATCCTATTTTTTGTAAAGGCTCGTCGCAGAGAACGCTGGATGAAAAGCCACATGAACGGACATTACCGGGATTGGGCCAGAAGAGGAGGCGGACACATGCACATGAATATGGAAGACAATGAGCAACAATGCGAATCGGAAAACGGGTATCTGCGCTCCGACAATGCTTTTGGCTCTGTACGCCATGTCGTTCTGGACGAATTATTTAAAGGCGCCAGCATCCGGGCTTCATTCGGAGGAACTGTCATTGACCTGCGCCACACGCATCTTGCACCGGGAGAAACCTACATCGATATCGACTGCACCTGTAGTGGAATAGAACTGTACATTCCTTCAGACTGGAACGTTCTACCCCAATGCAATGCTTTTGCCGGCGGATGCGAGGATAAGCGTTGGCAGGGAGCGAATATTAATAAAGAAAGTACATTAATAATCCGTGGAAACATTTCCTTCGGCGGATTAGAAATAAAAGACTAATCCTATGAGAGCACATCCAATCATAGATTACCCTTACCGTTGGTTTCCGATGCTTGTGCTGGCATTGGTTCTAGCAATCATCCAGGCGACTTTGTCGTGGGGATATGCCGGATCTGACTGGTTGCCGGCCATCATAGACGGAATCACGACCATCGGATGGCTTGCAGCACTGGCATACCTGGCCTGGTTTGTGGTGGGCTACGTATCCATACTCCAGACAAAGGTCATCACGGTCGCAGCAGGAATATTACTCTGGATTGCGGGCAGCTTCATGATTTGTGACATTATGGCAAGAATAGCGGGAATACCTTATATATCTTTTGCTTCTACCATACCTTTCCGCCTGTTGTTTGGCGTACCAACCTGGATCGCTATCATTTTGGGGTATCAACTGATAGTAGTGAAAGATCCCGCACAGGAAGAAGAATTCATAGCACCGCAAGCAGCAGAAGAAGAAGAAGAAAAGCCGGAAGCACAAGAGGAAATCATCGACCGCATTACGGTAAAGGACGGTTCACGTATACACATAATCAAAGTGGACGAACTACTCTACATCCAGGCATGCGGAGATTACGCAACCCTGGTTACCCCAACAGGCGAATACATCAAGGAACAAACCATGAAGTATTTCGAAGGGCATCTGCCGACAAACAATTTTGTACGTATCCACCGTTCCACTATTGTAAACGTGACACAAATATCCCGGGTTGAATTATTCGGGAAAGAGACTTATCAAGTATTATTGAAAAACGGAACTAAATTACGGGTTAGCCTGACAGGCTACCGGCTATTGAAGGAACGGCTGGGAATATAACCTTAACTATCTTAATTGAGGGTGTGTCGAAACTCTCATAAACTAAAAATCTCCCTCGCTACAACTATCTGTGGCGAGGGGGATTTCGATAAAAGGGGAGTTTTGGCACATTCCCTACCCGAAGGGCGGGGTGGTAGGTAAAAAAACTCTTGTTTTAAATTAATAGGTATTCTGTTATTTCACCTACCACCTCCCCCTTTCAGGGTACTCCCCCTCCGACTCCCCCGTTATCGGGGGAGAGCAATTCCCGAAAGGAGGAGAGTTCAGATAGTCTGATTATTTCTTCTTTTCGTCTTTCTTCGGTTCTTCATTCTTGGTTTCCTGCTTGTCTTCCTTTCCTTCCGGATGGAGGATCCCCTTCACAGTCTCACCAATAGGCAACTTATCCAATACACCCAGACTTGGAGCAACCGTCTTCACCAATGAACTCAAAAAGTTACTCGTCCCTCCGTTTCCACCATCGAATACAGTGATGTTTCCTAAGTTCATGTGTTCGAATGCCTTCACCTGTTCTCCGGCAATTTCCTTCCACTGATCTACCATCTTGTACTGGATGGCGATAGCCGGATTGGATTCCGCTGCACGTACCATGGCCTCAAAACCTTCAGCCTCGGCAAGCAATGACTTCTTCTTACCTTCAGCTTCGGCCTCCAGTTTCATCTGAATAGCTCTTGCTTCAGCTTCAGCCTGCGCCAGAGTAGCCTTTGCACGAGCTTCCGCCTCACGGGTAATCTTCTCGGCAACAGCATCAGCCTGAAGAATGGCTTCCTGTTTTGCAACCTCAGCAGGCACAATCTTTTCAGCTTTCAAAGAAGACTCCACCTTGCGTGCTTTAGCTTCTTCCACTTCCTTCTGTGCTATTTCACGGGCAGTCTGCACGGCAGCTTCCGAACGTGCTTCAGCTTCACCGGCCTGCTTGTCAGCATTGGCGCGAGTCACAGCCAGTTCAGCGTCAGACTGTGCCACAGCTTTCTGAGCTTCATTTCGTCCGATAGCAGCTTTCTTTCCGGCTTCTGCCTGTTTGATTTCCATGTCGGAGTTCAATTCGGCAATGCGGCTTTCCTTCTCGGTGTTGGCCTGTTCAATTTTGATATTCTTTTCGGCTTCCGCCTTTGCCACCTGTGATTCTTTTTCAGCATTGGCAATGGCTACCTGTGAGATTCTATCCTTATCCGCATTAGCCACAGAGATTTCCTGCAACTTCTTCGTCTCAGCAATGGCGATATCCTGGTCTTTGCGTGTTTCGGCAACTTTCGTTTCACGTTCCTTTATCTGGTTGGCAATCTTGATGGCACCCAGTTTCTCCTGTTCTTCTATATTTGCCTGAGCCTCATTCAACGCCTTACTTTCAGCTTCCTTACCCAAGTTGACAATATAATTGGCAGCATCACGAATATCACTGATATTGATGTTCATCAGATACAAACCGAATTTACGGAGTTCCGTATCGATGTTGTCCTTTACTTTGGAAAGGAATTTGTCACGGTCAGAGTTCAACTCTTCAATCGTCATATCGGCAATAACCAGACGCATCTGGCCGTATACAACATCCGTAATCAGATTCTGCTTATCATCTATTGATAGCCCCAACATACGTTCGGCGGCATTCTGCATGACATCGTGATCGGTACTGATAGCTACAGTAATAGTAGTCGGCACATCCACACGAATATTTTGAGCAGACAAAGCTCCGGTTAGTTTACAGTCTATCTGCATCGGCTTCATGGACAGGAATTCGTAACCCTGAATAATCGGCCATACAAACGCGGCACCACCATGATACAACTTGGCAGACTTCTTATCACCGCCCGTTTTACCATATACTACCAGTACTTCGTCACTTTTACATTTCCGGTAACGGGAAAGGATACCAATGAAGGTAAGCAAAATAACCGCCACGAGTATGGCGGCCATAATCATCATTTCTTGTGTCATAAATCTATGTTTTTGAGTTTCGTTTTTATTGAATATACAGTGTTCCTTCCTTGTAAGTCATGATAATGGTTTTGTCGCCCGTCTGATAAGACTTACTTGCTTCTGATATTACATCTATCTCGCGCATGGCTCCATCGCGGCTCACCTGTACAGTATATCTGCCATCCCCCTGTTTAAAGTAGATGGTACATTCTCGCCCTACAAGCTGTTCCGTCTTTTCCGTCTTATTCACCTGCTGCAACTGATAGGCTTTCTTATAGAGAAACCACACGGCAAATACGAAAAACAGACCAATCAGAATGGCAATGACATAACTCTGAATGTCAGTATTTCCAATCAGATACATGTACCAACCGAAACCGATACCGAAATGTGTCAGTCCCTTAAAAGACACCATGCTGCTGATGTCGGCATCCACGTCTACATCCGCATCAATGTCTCCGAAGAAGATGGAAAGGATAAACTGTATCACAAAAATACCAGTTGTGACTATAGCGATAATCAGAAATATGTTACTGCTCATAGGAATTTGAGTTATTGTGGTTTACGATATATTTAGATATATTATTCCAAATATACACATTTGCAGAACATGTGCAAAGAAACCGTTCTCTATTTAACAAAATTTTCTTGAAGGGGAACACAACATTACACAAAGATATTTGTTATGTTTGCGGACGCTATGATGAAACATCTACACTATATATTCTTGTTTATGTGCCTCGCATTAGGAATGTCCGCCATTCTGCAAGAGGAACAGCCGGCACTTCGGATGCTTACCGAAGCCTCGGCAGATGCTTCTGTCACTCCTGCCCCAACGGGATGTTTCATCTCAATGTCAACCGATTACTTCTCGACCATTGCCCACCGCCCCTTCTTCAACGATGAAAATAATGAGCGTAAAATCAATGGTGTCCTTTTTCAGGAGAATTTCTACAATCAGGCCAGTGCTCCCTCAAAGCTGCTGAAACTAAAGATCCATCCATCTGTAGAACAGATGCAACGTATATTTTCCACCCATTTACCGGTGGAACAGAATGCCAGTCTTTCTTTCACTCCCAGCGCTATCCGTTATTCTTACGGGTATTACGTCTACGAGCTGAAACATATTCTGATTTAAACCGCCACCTTACTTATTACCAATCATTTTTCCGGAGGCATGCCATTGGCGTGTCTTTGGTCAGTCTATTGTTTATTCACTTCTAAATTAATGCAATAACTATGCTCGATTTATTAATAGCCACCCTCGAAATGATGGGGCTTACATTCGTAATCGGCTTCTTCGTGGCCTTCATCATCAAAATGATTGCCTTTGCCGCCGACTCATTCGACTTCTACAGCTCACACCAGAAAGAGCTGCTTCGCCTGCGACGTCTGCGCAAACTGCGCCAGAAGGTAGAACTCATGATACGGGACATCCCCATGGAAGATAACGGACTTCTCGATGACAAACGCGAAGAGTTCAGCCGGGGAGTAAACCGGGAACTCACCGACTATCACGGATATTACCACGGAGTAAGCACCGGAGTTTCCAAGACCAACCTGGTAGATTACTACTACCCCGAAGATACACACATGATGTACCTGAATCAACAAGAAGAGATGCTATATCAAAAAAACAAGAAACACTCCGGCAAATCAGCCGATAAAACCAAATAAGAAACAATATGGAAAATATAGATTTCGCAACCCTGTTCCAAGGTTTTGGAACGATGATGGAAAGTGGCTACCTGCTCGCGTCAGCCCGTGTATTTTTAATCCTTTTAGGTTTGCTGCTTATATATCTGGGCTGGAAGGGAGTGCTCGAACCTATGGTAATGATTCCGATGGGACTGGGTATGGTCGCCATCAATTGTGGAACACTTTTTATGCCGGACGGCACATTGGGCAACCTCTTTCTCGACCCGATGCTTTCGGACACGGACGACCTGATGAATACGATGCAGATAGACTTTCTGCAACCTGTCTATACGCTCACCTTCAGCAACGGATTGATAGCCTGCTTTGTGTTTATGGGTATAGGCACATTGCTGGATGTAGGCTTTCTGTTACAGAAACCTTTCGTCAGTCTTTTCCTGGCTTTATGCGCCGAACTGGGTACTTTCCTGACTATCCCCGTAGCTTCGGCTCTGGGACTGACCTTGCAGGAAAGTGCTTCCGTAGCCATGGTAGGCGGTGCAGACGGTCCTATGGTTCTGTTCACGTCACTGGCTCTTGCCAAACATTTGTTTGTACCTATCACCGTAGTGGCTTACCTGTATCTCGGACTGACTTATGGCGGCTACCCGTATCTGGTGAAACTCCTGGTTCCGAAACGCCTGCGTGCCATCAAGATGACTTCAAAGAAAGCTCCCAAGAATTATGATGCCAAAGTGAAACTGGCATTCTCGGCTGTACTGTGTGCGGTGCTGTGTTTCCTGTTCCCGGTAGCCTCACCGCTGTTCTTCTCCCTCTTCCTGGGAGTGGCTGTACGTGAATCGGGTATGAAGCATATCTATGATTTCGTCAGTGGTCCGCTGCTTTACGGTTCTACATTTATGCTGGGCGTATTGCTGGGTGTGCTTTGTGACGCGCACTTGTTACTTGATCCGAAGATTCTGAAACTGCTGGTATTGGGTATAGTGGCATTATTGCTTTCCGGTATCGGCGGCATCATGGGTGGATACATCATGTACTTTATCAAGAAGGGAAATTATAATCCGGTGATCGGAATTGCCGCCGTCAGTTGTGTACCCACTACGGCTAAAGTGGCTCAGAAGTTGGTGAGCAAAGATAATCCGGACTCGTTTATCCTGGGAGATGCCTTGGGAGCGAATATTTCCGGGGTTATCACTTCGGCCATTATTACGGGTATTTATATTACGATTATCCCATATCTTTAAAGAGGTGAGGGAAAGTTGAACAGAGAGCAACTTGTTCATTTCGGACGGGTTATGAACTAAATGATAAATAATCTTTTAGACGCAGATGACACGGATGACGCGGATCTTTTTTTATTTTTTTATAGCGCAGCCTTTTAAATCCGCGTTATCCGCGTCATCCGCATCTAAAAAATAATATACCGAATGGCGCTAATCACTTATCACTAAACACTAATCACTTTTGTTCTTTTCTATACCG
>OHKV01000030.1_pt1 | contig 145036 bp, 135 predicted proteins | sample 1568951 | NCBI WGS metagenome assembly OHKV01 (sample SAMEA3879528, study PRJEB24766) | human gut metagenome | biome: human-associated habitat; feature: feces | place: USA | collected 1985/1987
ACGCGGGCGGGTATCATTGAAAAACTCATTAGCGCGGGCTTTGCCGAGCGCAAGGGCAAAAAGCTAATCCCCACAAAGGACGGGTATAACCTTGCCGCTATCCTGCCCGAAGTCCTTACGTCCCCGCAGCTTACGGCAGAATGGGAAACCCGCCTTACCGGGATTGCCAAAGGCAGCGACAGCCCGGACGATTTCATGCGCAGCATTGAGGAAATGACAGCGGGGCTTGTCAAGACCTATTCCGCGATTTCCGAGGATAAAGCGAAGCTGTTTACCCCGCAGCGGGAAGCAATCGGCACTTGCCCCCGTTGCGGCGCGGCGGTTTACGAGGGCAAGAAAAACTTTTACTGCTCCGACAGGGCTTGCAGCTTTGTGATGTGGAAGAATGACCGCTTTTTTGAGCAGCGCAAAAAGGCTTTCACAAAGGCGATTGCCGCCGCCCTTTTGAAAGACGGAAAGGTAAAAATCAAAGGTATGTACTCGACCAAGACGGGAAAGACCTTTGACGGAGTTGTGCTGCTTGCCGACACAGGCGGCAAGTATGTAAACTTCCGCGTCGAGCAGAACCGAAAATGATAAGGCTTGATGAAAAGCAATACCGCGCCGTAAAGAAAATGACCCGCGCCGCTTGTGCAAACAACGATTGCGGGAATTGTCTGCTGCTGGACGACGGGGAAACTTGCGTTTGTGTGCAGAGTATCAGCTATTCGCTGCTATGCCGCTATTTCCGCGAAGCGGTATTACCCGCCGACAGGCAGCTTTGCGAACAGATCACCCGCAGCGGGGAAACCGATTTGAAGCGTTGCGCGGTATGCGGCAGCACGTTTGCGGCGGGCAGCAACCGGGCGAAATACTGCCCCGATTGCGCGGCAAAGATACGCCGCAGACAGAAAGCCCAAAGCGAGAGAAACAGGCGTTTACGGATAAAAACAACTACATAGCAAGCACAGCAAACGAGTACCCGTTTGCGAGAAATGCCCGCGCTTCCCATAGAGAGCGCGGGCATTTTGCTTGTTGGGATAGTCCCAAACCCTTATATGACCGAGAAAGGACGTGATGAAAGAATATGCCGTATTCCTCATACGACCATGACAAATTAGAAGCCGCCGAAACCATGCGGATAGAACGCCGGATATATTTTGAAGCAAAGGACAGGGAGATTGCCCCTTATGCTTCCTTGCCGATTGCGCAGCTACTTTCCATGCGCAGCGAAAGCGCGGCGGCAGAACAGGCGATTTTTGACGACCTTAAAGAACGCGCCGCCGCATGGGAAGAACAGGCGGGAAGAACGCTTTTGCTGGATAAAACACTTGAATATGTGAGAACGCCGCACGTCCAGCACACCGCTAACGAGTGGCAGACCACCGAGCATAACCGCCATATTCGCAGCAACCGGGTATATCAGATGAATTACTACATTTACGAGAATACCCGCTACGACAAAGAAGCGCAGAAATCTATCCCGTATTCATGGACGCTTACATGGAGCGTGCGCACCAACAGCCCAAGCAGAACCCAAGCGAAGATTGCCGGACAAGATAGAAAGGTTTTCACCGACAAGGCAGCTATGGAAAAGTATCTGAATGGGCGTATCAAAGCGTATGACCGTCTGTTTACGGAAATCTCCCCGCCTATCCCGCAGGAGTACGCCGACTATTTCAAAGTAAACGGTATGCTCATGCCGGACTACACCATAGAGGGCGAAGAACCCCCGCAGCAGCAACAGGCGGCAGCTATCCCCGAAAATACCGGGCAGGAAAAGGAGCGTGAACACATGAGCGAACAGTTTTCTATTATGATAGGCAACCGCAGCCGCTTTGACGCGGGCGACCCCGGCGGCTATTGGTTGGATATGCCCGCCACAAAGGAGCAGTTGCACGAAGCTATGCGGAACGTCGGCATTACCGCCGACAACCCGCAGGATTTTTCCATTCGCGGCTATTCCGACGACCCGGAGAAACATATTGCCTTGCCTTATGAAATGGTATGCGCCGCCGACGTGGACGAACTCAATTTTCTTGCGGCGCGGCTCGAACAGCTTGACCCCGCCGAGGTTGGCAAGCTGAACGCAGCTTTGCAGCAGAAAAACGGGCTTGCAAATATTGGACAGGTAATTGACTTCACCTACAACGTGGATTTTTACGTCCATATCCCCGAAGTACATAACTACCACGATTTGGGCGACTATTACTTAAATCAATCCGGCATGGTACAAATGCCCGAAGAATGGAAAGGCGGCATTGACCTTTCTACTTTTGGCAGGAACGCTGCCGCGCAGGAAAAAGGCGCGTTTACCGAGTACGGCTATATCGTGGAAAGCGGCGACGAGTGGGAACGGCAGTTTGAGGGGCGCGAAGTGCCGGAAGAATACCGCATTATGAGTTACCCGCAGCCGGAGCGCGGCGAACAGGACAAAGCCTATATGGACGCAGCCGAAACGCAGCAAGCAGACGCACAGGCCGCAGAGCCGCAGCAGCCCCGCCCCGTCGTCCCCATTATCCTTACTTCCGAAAAGCCCGCCGAAAAGGTAAAGGAGATCACCGCGCGTTTGGAACAGGGCGTACAGGCGATTTTTGACAGCGACCGCTACAAAGAGTTTCTAACCGCTATGTCAAAGTTCCATGATTATAGTTTGAATAACACTATCCTAATTGCTATGCAGGGCGGCAATTTGGTAATGGGCTTCCGTCAATGGGAAAAGGAGTTTGACCGCCATGTAAAGAAAGGCGAGAAAGGCATTAAAATCTTTGCCCCCGCGCCCTACAAGGTGAAAAAGCTGGTTGATAAAATCGACCCCGAAACGAGAAAGCCCATGCTTGACCGCGAGGGAAAAGTGGTAAAGGAAGAAAAGGAAATCACCGTCCCCGCCTTTAAGGTTATAACCGTCTTTGATATTTCGCAGACCGAGGGCAAGGAGTTTCCCGACCTTTCCGTTAAACCGCTGCTTGCCGATGTGGAGCAGTACGAGGATTTTTTCGCCGCCCTTGAAAAAGCGTCCCCCGTCCCGATTGCATTTGAGCAGATCACAAACGGCGCAAATGGGTATTTCAGTTTGACCGACAAGCGTATTGCAATCAAAGAGGGCGTGAGTGAATTACAGGCGGTAAAGACCGCCATTCACGAAATCGCCCATGCGAAGCTGCACGACGTAGACTTAAACGCCCCGCCGGAGCAGCAAAACCGCGTTGACCGCCATACCTGCGAGGTAGAAGCGGAAAGCGTCGCTTATACGGTTTGCCAGCATTTCGGCCTTGATACTTCCGATTACTCTTTCGGCTATGTGGCTGGTTGGAGCAGCGGCAAGGAAATGACCGAGTTAAAAGCGTCCCTTGAAACAATACAGACCACCGCAAAGGAACTCATTACCGAGATTGAGGGGCATTTTACCGAGTTGCAGCAGCAGCGGCAAGCCGAGCAGGAGCAGGGCGATACCTTTTCCATTTATCAGTTAAAGCGCGGGGACGAAACAAGGGACTTGCGCTTTGAGCCTTATGACCGTCTGCAAGCGGCTGGACTTACCATTGACCGGGTAAATTATGAACTCGTCTATACTGCACCGCTTACAAAGGATATGACGCTGGGCGACATTTGGGAAAGGTTTAATATCGACCACCCCGCCGACTTTAAGGGGCATAGCCTTTCCGTTTCCGACATTGTTGTGCTTCATCAGAACGACGAGGACACCGCCCACTATGTAGACAGTATCGGTTTTCAGCAAGTGCCGGAGTTTTTGCAGGAGCAGCAGACCCCCGTATTTGACAAGCTGCCGCCCGAACAGCAGCAAGCCTTGTCCGACACCGTACAAGACACTTTGCAAATGCTGGTTGACGCAGACAAGCGGATTTATGGCGACGTTACGGGCAAGACCCTTGAAGCAATCGCGGCGCAAGGATATTCCTACAAGGACGGGCAGCTTGAAAAGCAGCAGCCGGAAGCGACCCCCGACAGCCTTTTGACGGGTGAAACCGTTAGAACGCCGAGGGGCAATTTTCATATTACCGATATGAGCCGTGAACAGATCGAAGCGGCGGGATTTGGTTTTCACCATGCGTCGGAGGACGGGAAGTATCTCATTATGGGGAATGGCACACAGGCTTATGCCATAGCCGCCGAGCAGCCGCAGCGGGATAATCCCTTAAAGCACGTCGAGGACACCATAGAGCAGAACGACAACAATTTTGACGGGCTTATCAACAATACGCCGCAAACGCCCACCGTTGCAGATTTTGAGCAGCGGGCAAAGGCGGGGGAAGCGATTTCCGTTACCGACCTTGCAAAAGCGGTAAAAGCCGAGAAACGGGAACAGCCGCAGAAAAAACCGTCCATTTTGAAGAAGCTGGACGAATACAAGAAACAGGCGGCGCAGCAGCCGAAAGATAAACAGAAAGAGCATAAAAAGGATTTGGAGGTTTGATAGCATGAATACCCGCTTTACCATTGAGGAAGAAAACATTGTTGCGATCTACGCCGAGGACAGCCGGGAAACAACGCTTGAAAATATCCTTGCCGCCATGCCCTACATGGACGAGGATATGCGCCAGCTTGCCGCCGCAGCGGTGAACAAGCTGCAAGCCATGACGGACAGCGAGTTTTCCGAAAGGGAGTTTATCTTGACCGACGAGGAATAGCCCATAGAGAACAGGGGCGCGGTTGCCGATTTCCGGCACCGCGCCCCTGTTCTTTTTTTGTCCTTGCGTGGACAATTAGAAAGCCGTTTTTGCGGGTTTGAATATACTTTATCGTCTATGTCGTTTTCATGCGCTGGAAGCCGCAGAAACACAGGCGTTTTCAGCCCTTAACATTCCACTTGCCACCCCATGTTTTGCGCCTTATCGCTCCTGCTCCCGCGCCCTGCTTTGGGACGGGTAAAGAATACTATCGACGTTCTTTTTGACAATGCCGTATTCTTGCATTTGCTTTTTCGCTTGGCGGTAATCCTCATACAATTTGCTTTTTCTGTCGTTTAAGCTGCTATACTCCTTGCGCAGCGCGGCGAGATCGGGCAGCTTCTTTATCTGCATTTCCTTTAATGCCCTTGCCGCAGCTTCAAACAGGATAATTTCGCTTTCATGCCCCCGCAGATACTTTTCCTTGTCCCGCGACTTCTTGTATTCCTCGTAAATCGGTTTTAATTGTCGGTATGTGGTCGTGTGCTTGATAAGCAGCGACAAATCAGACATACGCTGCTCTACGTCCTTAACCGCCCTTGCCGCCGCGTCATGGGCGGTCATAATATCGGCTATCTTGCTTTCAAGTTCGCTATAATACTCAATCTTGTTTTCGGTTAGGAAGTTCATGCTTTTAGCAGCCTGTTTCAGATTATGGATTTTTGCCCACCGTTCATAGCCCGCCGACTGTTGGGCTTTGATACTGTTTTCAAGATCGACGACAAGCCGGATTTTCTTATCTTCCCGCAGCGTTTTTGTTTTGGCAACATACACGCCCTTGATACGCTCCTTTATCGCTTCTTCCGTATAGGCCGCGCCGAGCGTCTTTGTGCGGGTAAACCGTTCCTGTCCGGCAGCGCGAAAGGAAATGTATTTGCCCTGTTTGATTTCATACCCCATTTCCTGCAAGCGGCGCAGCAGTTCGTCAAAATCTTTCACTTGGGGAATGAGAGTATCTATCGCCGTTTTCAGCTTTGCTTTGTAGCTTGTCCCTTGCTTTTCGGCGGTGTATTCTGCATAGCTTTTTCCCTTGTCCTGTCCCGGTACGACGACGGATAGCCCATGCTCTTTACATATCCTGTCGCTGGTGCGCCGGATAAAGTGATAGCTTTGCTTGTTGGAATGGTACTTTTTGTAGTCAACGAAGCTAACCGCGTTGAAAATCAAGTGATTATGCAGATGGTCTTTATCGACGTGAGTTGTCAAAACAAACTCATACTTGCCGCCTAATACCGCCCCGGCAAGTTCCATGCCGATTTTGTGCGCTTCTTCCGGTGTGGTTTCTCCCACCGCAAAGGATTGTATCAAGTGCCGCCCTAAATGTGTGCCGCGATCTCCGGCAGCTTCCCGCGTCCATGCAAACTCAATATCGGCGGTTTCCAGCCCGCAGCCGAAAGAGGACGCAAGCAGCTTCCCGTCTGTCTTTTCGGGATTTAAGATATAGTCTATCGCAGCCTTTAAGGTTGATTTAATAGGGTGCGTCTTTGTAACCGCCATATCTCGTCCACCGCCTTTTTAATGTCCTCTATATCCTGCCTGTAAACCGTCCCCGTCGCATTGGCGCGTTTTGCAATTTGGTTGATGTTCCGGCTCACCGCTTGCAGTTCCCGGATATATGCTTTTGTGTCGCTTCGGTCAACGACAAGAATATACCCGTCTATCGCCATTTTACGGAAGTATGCCCCATACTGCTTTATGGGAAGCTGCTTCATCTTCTCGTCGATCAGCCGCTTTTCTTCTTCCGTAACGTAAAACTTCATCTGTATATTTCTCTTTCGGTTTTCCATTTCCGCACCGCCTTTCGGTATAAGGGTTTGGGATTATCCCAACAAGCACTTTTCGCAAACGGGTACTCGTTTGCTGTGCTTGCTATCTACTCCTTATCCCGTTTCAAAGGCAGCGTTTGTTGCACTCTCTTTCTAATTTGGCGCAAAAAAAGATTGCAGCCCCTATGCGCTGCAATCTCCTGCTTCCCATATTGTGAGGTTAGTCCTCTGCTTGTTCGACTTCTGTTATCTCCCTTGCCGTTGCGGTTACAATCCGTATGCCTTTATCGCTCATACCGTCCAGCAGCGCGTCAAGCTGCCGCCGCCCGGTGGATTTCTCCGCATTGCTGTTCGGGAAGAAAAATTGATCTACCGAAATATGATACCGGGTTACAAGGTCATAGAATACCTGTAAACTCGGCTGTTGTCCCTTGTTCTCGATATTCGCAAGGTAGCGCGGGGAAATATATAACTCGTCGCTTACCTTTTTGCGGCTCTCGCCGTATTCATTTCTCGCGGCTTTTATAGCTGCCCCGAAAGCCTTAAAGTCGTACAATGGTACGGGTCTTTTTGCCATTTTCATTCACCCTGTTACATTTTACAGTTCACCTTTCTTTTTGGATATGTCCACACAATTCATATCATTAGGTTAAATACTTCCTGTTGTGTATTGACAGTAGACTGATTTTCTGATAAAATAAAATTTATGTAAAAGGAGGCGGCGTTTATGTTGCATAGCATGCGTATTAGATAAGCATTGAAAAAAAGGATTTTCCCATTTTCAACATGGGCTTTTTTGTCATGCTTATTTTGCGGATGCTATACAAAAAACTAACGACGTATAGATATAGTATAGACATAGTGCAAGCTATGCCTTAGTTTTGTTGTACTGCTCTGTGCATTATAAATGCAGGTCAATGCTCATGTTGAGGATTGACCTGCATTTTTTTGTGTAAAAAGGACGAGTGAAATATAATGCTTAAAAAATATTGGATAAAATGTCCGATTTGTAACGGAAAGACGAGAGTTCAAGTATTTCATAATACTGTATTAAAAGATTTTCCTCTTTTCTGCCCTAAATGCAAATTGACGCATATCATTGATGTAGAAAAATTAGAGATTGTAATCAAAAATACAGAAAAACAAACTTTTATTATTTAGAAGAAAGGATATAAAAATGAAACGTTTACCTAAATATACGCCTGCGGAAGTACGGAATGATCCATACGGATTTACTTACAAAGAAATGTCGGAAGTTATTGGCGAGAATGAAGCAAAAGCCTTATATGAAGAATTATATAAGCAATTACCACGCAAAAAAAATCTATCAATGTTGGTAAAAAATATTTGCAAAAGCAGTGATACTGAAAAGTATGTTTACGAACTGAAAGACAACAAATACATTGAAACGGTTTTTATCAAGCGGCGAGATGGTGGAACTGTTTGCGTGAGCACACAAGTCGGTTGTCCTGTTGGTTGTATTTTTTGTGAGTCCGGGCGAAATGGCTTTGTTCGTAATCTAACATCGTCAGAAATCGTACAACAGATTATATTGTTGCGTCGAAAAGTAAACCGTATCGTTTTTATGGGTATGGGAGAGCCTTTATTCAATTATGACAACTTGATAAAAGCAATCCATATTCTCCGAGATAGATATGGGCTCAACTTTCCAACCGACGGCATTACCATATCAACAGTTGGTCCGGTCGATCAATTAAAAAAATTGCGCGAGGAACATCTTAAAATTCAGTTGACAATATCTTTACACGCAGCAACACAATCTGCAAGAAATCGTATTATTCCTCACATGCGCATATATGCTATTGAAGATGTTGTTAAGCAAGCCTTATCCTATTCTGAAAGGCATAATCGCAAAATTGTCTTTGCGTATTTGCTTTTACCGGGTATAAATGACCGGCCCTCAGATGTAAGACAACTTGCAAAATGGTTTCGGGGCAAAAAAGTTATGATTAACGTGTTACAATACAACCCAACAAGCAATTCAAGAATTAAAGCACCACAGAAACGGGAAATAGTTGCATTCAAACATCAATTAGAGCAAGCAGGACTTGAAGTTACTATGAGAGTTTCTCATGGCAGAGAGATTAACGCGGCTTGTGGACAGTTAGCTAACACATATAATAAATTCAAAAAAAAATGATTAAAAGTGCCAGACGCATAGACGCAGAGCCGATAACGCATTAGGTCAAAAAACCTATGTGTTATCGGCTTTTTTATTTAATATTGCGCAAAAGCCGCTGTTCCCTATTATATGTTAAGGCCAAGCTGTTTTGTCCAGAAATAGCCGGTCTGTTTTGTCGCATAGCCGGATTGTTTTGTCACGACAGCCGAGCTAATCTGTCGTTGAAGCCGGTCTGTTTTGGCATCGCTATATCATAAAAGGGAAAAGAGAGGTGCCGTTCTTGGTAGAACGGCACCTCTCTTCAACTTGAGACTATTGGAATTGATACAGCATAACAGCATTGATATTTTGGTTGTCGCTGCTGTACATGATGGGACGATATTCACCTTCTGGAAGGGAACTCAGATCGAGCGTTCCTGTAAGAGCACCACCAACGGCAGATAGGGTATACACCTCTTCAGACACCTCATCGATAAATCCAATATAGATTGTTCTGGAAGCAGAGGCCCAAGTGCAATGAACGGCCATTGCCTTTGTTTTTTCATTGGGCAACAGAATGGTATCGTCTGCTTTTGAATATTGAGATTCATCAATATTGACGCACACAAGTTCTCCTTTTGGCGTACTCTCAGAGAATTCCACAGGCTCATCTACAAAGTATTCACTTAAATCCACCACATCAGCAAATGGAAGAACAGAAGCCGGAGGAACGATGGCATCGCTGTCATCCTTGTCTGGAACCTCCGATACAGAATCCTTAGTAGAACAAGCAGCTAACATGGCAACCACCACGATTGCTAACAATAGCCCTAATCCTCGATGAATTTCCTTTTTCATGGTTATTTTACCTCGTACTGCATAGCTCCGGTGATGCTCTTACTTCCGCCATTCACAATGCAAACCTTATAATCTCCATCTGGAACACCACTGGAGTTGACTCTCTTGCTGTTAATATCTCCACCTTCATAGGTAACAGTGTATGTTACCCGGGTGTCCACATTATACCAGCCGATTTTTACATCCTGAGAAGAGGGACTCCATGTGCAGGAGTTGATAGTAAGTACAGCATCTTCACCAGAAATGTAGTATGTTTCGCTGGAAGTCTTTCTGGAACCGGAACCCAAAGAGGTGAACGAAAGAGACAGGCTCGACTTCGGCACGATATTGGTTTCCTCCGTGGCTACCGGTTCATACGGGACTTCTTCAACAGCAAAAGCCGTGCAGGACAAAGAGAACACCATTGCGAGAGCTAACACAGCCGACAGGACTTTCTTCATGGTACTTTCCTCCTTTTCTTGGAACCGTTGATACTTGTTAGGTAGCTACCATCTTCATTATACTGAATAATTTCGTATATGGCAACCTAAATTTTGTGTTTTGCATATATTTTTTCGGTTTTGCTTCTTGTTTTTAGTTGGATATGCTATTATTATGACAGCTCAAAAAATGAGGCAAGAGGAAGCAATGAGTCCAATCACTGGAAACAAGCACATTTCCAATAATTACAACGACTCAATGCTCCCTCTCACAAACCATGATTAGTATAGCACAGTATGAATTGTCCTGCAACGGGGACACTACCAAAATTTTAAGCAAAGAGAGCAGCCTATGTCCAATCTGTGGAGGAGCACTTAAAGTTCATGGAACCTGTACGCGGAAAGTCCGATATGGAGACTGCATACACAAATACCATCTCAGAGTATTAAAGTGCCAGTGCTGTGGAAAAACACACAGAGAGTTACCGGATAGCCTCATTCCATATAAGCGATATGGAGTGGAAGCATTCTGTGAGATTGCCGAATCTACAGAAGCCCGACATACCTGTGAAACATCTACCTGGCTGCGCATCCGATCCTGGCTTGCGTGGTTCATCTGTTATGCCCAAAATATTGCAACCGGATTGATTGCAGCCAACCTCCTTCCGATGACATTTCACCCCGGCTACACTCTGCGCCAGCAGACGGTGCATTTTGTCCGGCTGGTAGCAAACAGCGGAAATTGGATACAGCACCGTTCCGCCATGACAATGGATTTTCCTCCGGCTATACTGGTGTCATGCCAATAAAACAGGAGGCGATTCCAGCATGGAAATGAAAAACAGGAAGCTCGCCGCAGAGATTGCAGAGGAGCGAATGTCTATGATTGCACCGCTGCTGTCCCAAAACATGGATAGCAGACGGGTGGAACAGCTACGACAGGAGATATGCGAACGAAACCAGATTTCCCAACGAACTCTGGAACGGTATCTCTGCGCATATTTGAATGGAGGTTTTGAAGCACTGAAACCGCAGAGCAGGAGCAGCCAAAGTAACTACAAAATTCCACAAGAGCTACTGGATGAGGCAATCCAGCTACGCAGGGAACTTCCCAGCAGGAGCATCCCTACAATTATTAAAATCCTGGAGTTGGAGAAGAAGGCTCCTCCCGGATTTCTGAAGCGAACCACATTGCAGGATGCTTTGAGCCGTGCAGGGTATTCCACCGCAATGATGAAGCTTTACAATGACAAAGGGTACGCTTCCCAACGATTTCAACGGCTGCACCGGCATGACCTGTGGCAAGGAGATATTAAATATGGACTTGTGCTCAATCTTGGCGGTGTACAGACACAGACCTACTTCTCCTGCCTGATTGACGATGCTACCAGATACATTCTCCACGGTGAGTTTTACGGGACGATGGAGCAAGGTATTGTAGAAGACACCCTGCAAAAAGCCATGCTGAAATTTGGGCTTCCACGGAGACTCTATTTTGACAATGGGACGCAGTACCGAACACGCTGGATGAAGCGCGCCTGCGATTTGCTTGGTATCCGGCTGATCTATGCAAAGCCCAGAAATCCACAGGGCAAAGGCAAACAGGAGCGATTTAACCAAACGATGGATGCTTTTTTAGCAGAGGTAAGTCTACATCCACCAGAGAGCCTGCAAGAATTGAACACAAAATTCCAAGCATGGCTACATGAATGTTACCACTCCAAACCGCATAGTGCTCTTGGCACAACGCCAGAAATTGCATTTAAGTCCGATTCCATGCCTCCACGATTTGTGGACAAGGCTCTGATGGCACGAGCATTTTTGCATTGTGAATCCCGTAAGGCCGACAAGAGTGGTGTAATTAGTTTTGGCGGAAAACGATATGACCTTGGCATTGCTTTTGCCGGCAAGCAGGTTGATGTAGTCTATGACCCAATCTGTACAGAGATCCTTACGATTGAGACACCAGACCATGAGCCGTTTCAAGTGCGGCAGATTGTAGTTGGCGAAAAAGTTGCACCGAAGCCAAAACGAAAAGAGATTGAGCGTATTCCCGTTGACCATTCCCGTCTATTGGATGCCATAACGGAACCATACCAAGACAAGCAGCGCAGGAGGGCGATTTCCTACACCACAGAAATTGAAAAGGGGTGACAAGCATGTACGAGGAATTTTTTGAAATGACACATACCCCTTTTGTACGGGGCATTCCTGTTGACAATCTCTATGAAGACCAGGATACCGAAGAAGTCTATAACCGTCTGCTCTATGCTGCCAGCCGCCAGCTTTTTGCTCTTGTGGTTGGGGATGCGGGCACGGGGAAGACAACGGCTCTGCGCCGCCTGAAAAGCGTCTTAGATGGGCAAGATTACACCGTACTCTACCTTTCTGAATCTAAACTTACCCCGAGACACTTCTACAACGGTCTTCTGGAGCAGCTGGGGTGTGAAACACGGTTCTACCGAGGTGACGCAAGGAATCTACTGCACCACGAAATTGAAATTATGCGTGGAGTTGGACACCGAAAACTGGTTGTGATTGTGGATGAAGGGCATCTACTCTCTAAGGAAATGCTGGAGGAAATCCGCTTCTTACTCAACTACAAAATGGATTCTGAAAATCCCCTCGCACTCATTTTGGCTGGCCAGACGGAGCTATGGGAGAAACTACGGCTGCAAGCGTACAGAGCGATCCTCCACAGGGTTGATATTCAGTGCTTTCTGATGCCTTACGAATACGCTCAGACGAAAGCCTATATTGAGAAGCAACTGACCTATGCTGGACACCCCAACGCAATCTTCTCTGAGGACGCCATGAAAGCAGTCCACTCTTTCTCATCCGGCATCCCGAGACTGATTAACCGGGCCTGTACCCAGTCTCTTGTCTACGCATACCAAAACCGCCGGGCCATTATTGATGACCGGATGGTACAACTCGTCCTGGAGGGCGAGGTTTCTTGAATACCGGAAAGAAGGGGATGGCTGGAGCCATCCCCTTCTCTTATGCGACAAAACGCACCGGCGCCGGACAATGATGTCCGGCGATGACCGACAAAACAGCCCGTCTATTTCACGACAGAACAGGCCGTCTGCGACATTATAGAATGGATTGCGGGTAGTGTATTAAAGTCGCCCTTTTTTAAGGATACGGCGGTATCGGGGAGGTATCGCCGTGTCCATTTTTATTTACTGTAACCCGCCTAATGCTTTGCGGTCAAAAAAAGCTATGCTCCGCAAGCGGGATATTCCGGCTATGAATGTGAACTGTCAATACATTTAGCTACTGCTTACATTTCCTTTGCGCCCGTCCGCGTCTTGCGGACGGGCGCATTTTGCTTTTTTCAACTTTTTTCTGAAAAGCGCACTCAAGAGCCATCTCCCGAACGGGTACGGAGCGAAAGGGGCAGAGAGGACAAGCCCTTAACTCCCGTCCTCTACTCCACGCGGGAAGGAGGTGAACTCTATGGAGCTATCTTCTTCCGACAAGGAAAGAATACAACATCAGTACGACGCATTAGCAAAGAAAACTTTGGTCGGCGAAGCGAAAAGCCACCGCCGCACTCTTGCGAAACGCGCAGCACGCGAAGTTACTTTTTCGGATTTGAGCGAAAGCGAACTCGCGCAGCTTTTCACAACGGACGAATACGAAAGCGATTATTTCCGTTTTCAAGTGTCCGGCTTTGATGTACTCGTCAAAAATGAACTGCTTGCCGAAGCCCTTAACGCTTTGCCCGAAAGGAAACGCGACATTATCCTTTTGTCCTACTTCTTGGATATGAGCGACGCGGAAATTGGCGAACTGCTGAATGTTGTACGCACGACGGTTTTCCGGCACAGGAAATCCGCGCTTGCGAAAATCAAACAGTATTTGGAGGGAAAAGCAGATGATGAATACCGTTAGGAAGTCTGAAAATCTGTTGCCGTTCCCTGTCATTTCCGCAGCGGCAAACGGCGACACAACCGCCATGTGCGCGATCTTGAAGCACTACGAGGGTTACATAGCGAAACTTTGTACCCGCACGCTGAAAGACGACGCGGGCAATACCTATTCCTATGTGGACGAGGAAATGCGTAACAGGCTGCAAGTGCGCCTTATTACCCGCACCCTTGCTTTTCATGTAGGATAATCTTTTAGCCCATGCGGGGAGCGTGTCCCCTTTCCACGCTTCCCGTTATGGGCTATTTGTCGTTCCGCAAAAGCATATCCGCTGTTGATGTGCTTTTGCAGGCCGACAAAGCCTATTGTTCTTTGACAAAGAAAGCGGCCTTTGGTGCGCAGCATAACAGGCAAACGGGTACATTCCGTCTGTACCGAGCCAGTCGGCGGGTACGCCATGACAGCTTTTCCCCATAGGGGAAAAGCCGAGCGAGAACTACCGCGCCGTAAAACAGGTTTAGCAGCTTGTGGGCGACGACATACAAGGCGGCACAATGATACTCCCGCGTTGAACACCCTCAAAGTATTGCGCGGCGCACCCATAAGCATGGGCCGGGGTGAAACTCCCGTGAGGTTGCAGCTAACAACCGCCCGTTTTTGCCTTTTGACGAATATAGTTTATCCATACAGGAAAAGGAGGTTTTTCTAATGGATAAAAAACAGACAATTACAACCGAACGCAAAATAGGGAAAATCACCTATCTTGTTCAAGCGTTGCCGAGTGAAAAGGCAACCGATACAATCCATAAAAAGATTGAGAAACTCATTGTAAAGGATTTGCAGAAAAAGCCCGGAAATCCGGGATTTTTAGCGTCCGAGTAGTGCATTAGGCGGCGGGATATGGTATAATGATAGCAACACATTATACCTGTTTATTCGGCTGTCGGAAAGGAGGACTAATGTTACAGTCGAATAAAATCACCGCCCTTTACTGCCGTTTAAGTCAAGAGGATATGCAAGCCGGAGAAAGCGGAAGCATACAGCACCAAAAAATGATACTTCAACGCTATGCGGACGAACACCATTTTTTGAACACAAAGTTTTTTGTGGACGACGGATTTTCCGGCGTGAGTTTTGAGCGCGAGGGGCTGCAAGCGATGTTGCAGGAAGTGGAAGCCGGACGAGTGGCGACGGTCATTACCAAAGACCTTTCCCGTCTTGGCAGAAACTATCTGAAAACGGGCGAACTCATAGAGATTGTATTTCCCGAAAACGGAGTACGCTATATCGCGATCAACGACGGAGTTGACACAGCGCGGGAGGATAACGAGTTTACCCCCTTGCGGAACTGGTTTAACGAGTTTTACGCCCGCGACACAAGCAAGAAAATCCGCGCAGTTAAACAGGCACAGGCGCAAAAAGGCGAGCGCGTCAACGGGGAATATCCATACGGCTATATCCCAGACCCGAACAACCGCCACCACCTTATACCCGACCCGGAAACCGCGCCGATTGTCAAACAGGTTTTCGCTATGTTTGTTAGCGGCGTGCGTATGTGCGAAATCCAAAAATGGCTTGCGGAAAACAAAGTCTTGACGATTGGAGCGTTGCGCTATCAGCGTACAGGACAGGCGCGGTATCAGCGGGCAATGATCGCCCCCTATACTTGGCCGGACAAAACGCTCTATGACATATTAGCAAGGCAGGAATATTTAGGGCATACCATAACCGCGAAAACTCACAAGGTATCCTACAAGTCGAAAAAGACCCGGAAGAACGAAGAAGAACAACGCTATTTCTTCCCAAACACCCATGAGCCGCTTGTTGACGAGGAAACCTTTGAACTTGCGCAAAAGCGGATTGCTACCCGCCACCGCCCGACAAAAGCAGCGGAGATTGATATTTTTTCCGGCTTGCTGTTTTGCGCTGGTTGCAGACATAAGATGTATTACCAACAGGGCGTAAATATCGAGCCGCGCAAGTTTTCCTATTCTTGCGGCGCATGGCGCAACAGGGCAAGGACAGGCAGCGAGTGTACCTCTCATTATATCCGCAAAAACGTACTTCTTGATTTAGTGCTGGAAGATATGCGGCGGGTTTTGCGGTATGTTAAGGAACACGAACAGGACTTTATCTGTAAAGCTACCGAGTACGGCGACATGGAAGCGAGAAAGGCATTAGCGCAGCAGCAAAAGGAACTTTTCAAAGCACAGGCGCGTATGACCGAACTTGACACGCTTTTCCGCAAGCTGTATGAGGACAACGCATTAGGCAGACTGACAGATGAACGGTTTGTGTTTCTAACTTCCGGCTATGAGGACGAAAAGAAATCCCTTGCCGCAAGGATAGACGAGTTACAACAGCAGATCGCAACCGTTACCGAGCGAAAAAGGGATATATCAAGGTTTATTCAGATTGTCGGGAAATACAGCGACATACAGGAATTGACCTATGAAAACGTCCATGAGTTTATCGACCGTATTTTGATACATGAATTAGACCGGGAAACCAACACCCGGAAAATCGAAATCCATTATAGCTTTGTCGGACAGGTTGATACCGAGCAGGAGCCGACGCAAGTTGTCAACCATGACCGCCGCAACATGGTAGATGTAAAAAGTATCGCTATCTAACCCCAGCAAATAGGCGCCCTGTCAAAAGGTATGTGGGCGGCAGAAATAATGGAAAAGATGGGTTATGACGTTGCAGTCCCCGGAAACCATGAGTTCGACTTCGGCGTTGAACGTTTTCTTGAGATAGCAAACAGCGTGTCATACGATTATGTCTGCTGTAATTTTATAGATCTCAGGACAGGCAAGACTGTATTTATGCCATACAAGATGATAAAAAAATTCAACACGAATATCGCTTTTATCGGAATAACCACTCCCGAAGCCTATAGTATGTCAAATCCGAACTATTTCAAGGATGAAAACGGCAATGATATATACAGCTTCTGCGGCGGCGATAACGGAAAAGAACTTTACAAGCGTGTTCAGGACACGATAGACGACGCAAAAGCCGCAGGTGCGGATATTGTAATAGCGGTTGCCCATACCGGTATCGACCCTTCAAGCACGCCCTGGACAACAGGCGAGATAATAGCAAACGTATCAGGTCTTGACGGATATATTGACGGCCACTCGCACACATATATGATCACTGACAAATATACGGATAAGGACGGAAAAGGGGTCGTTTCCGTTTCGACAGGTTCAAAATTTGAACACTTCGGCAAGCTTTATATCGAAGAATACGAAAACGATTCTGCCGCATCGGAAATATCCGCTGTTATAATGGAAGACAGAGCGCACTGCCCTGAGCAGGATTCCGAAACGCTGTCATATATAAGCAGTATTTCCGACAACATAAACGAAGCCTCAGGAAAAACAGTTGCAAAGTCTGACGTGACTTTATGTATGAACGATCCCGCAACAGGCAACCGCCTTGTACGTCAGCAGGAAACAAACCTCGGCGACTTCTGTGCCGATGCGTATCTTAACGTTATGGACGCCGATATTGCTTTTATCAACGGCGGCGGACTGAGAGCCGATATCACAAAGGGCGATATAACGGTCGGCGACCTCATATCAGCACACCCGTTCGGAAATCTTCTTTGCACCGCTGAGCTCAGCGGTCAGACAATACTTGATATGCTGGAAATGTCTGTAGAGTATGCAGGCGATCTTTCGTACGAATCCGGCGGTTTTCAGCACGTTGCAGGTATAACCTTTGACGTTGACACGACTATACCATCGCCCGTAGTAACAGATGAAAATAAACTTTTTGTCAAGGTAGACGGCAAAAGAAGAGTAAACAATGTCATGGTAGGCGGCGAGCCGATCGACCCGGACAGGATTTACACGGTCGCATCCCACAATTACCTTCTCAAGTCCTGCGGCGGCGGATTTACAATGCTTGAAAACTGCAAAATAGTAAAAGATGAAACCGTACTCGACTATGAAGCTCTTATTACCTACATCACCGACTGTCTCGGCGGAAATATAACGGCAGACAGCGCATACGCAGACCCGTACGGTCAGAAAAGAATGCGCCTTTACACAGCTAAGACAGAGCCGACCTGCGAAAACGACGGTTCAATAACATATCTGCGCGGCGCAGAATATGTAACCGAAGCCATAGCGGCTACCGGTCACAGCTATGGCGAATGGACAACAGAAAAGGACGCAACATTTACCGAAGAAGGCATTATGAAGCGCACCTGCTCGGTATGCGGAGAAGAAGAAACTGCGACTATCCCTGTAAAAACGCCTTCAACCACACTACCGTCAGAAACCGATACAACAACAGAAACCACAGTTCCTGCCGCAACCGACGCTCCGTCAACGGCAGTTCCCGGCGAAAGTTCGGGTGCTGTAAAGAATCCCGATTCAGGTATGCCGGTTGCAGTACCTACTGTTATGATAGTTGCGCTTACCGCCGCTGTGCTTGCTGTTTCCGGCAAACGCAGGAAATAAACTACTTTACAACGTAATACAGGTGCAAAAATCCCGCCGACTGCAATAACAGCCGGCGGGATTGCTATATACCGCAATCGTTCAGACGCCCTCAAGATCCCATTCCGGAGTATATTCAAACGTTGCACTTTCCTTTTCCTGCGTATATCCGTCAAAGCCAAGCCGGGCAGCATAGTCTGTAACTGAATTATACTCGAATGTTGTCAGTTTTCTTGAAAGATTCTTTATCTCAAGAGCTTTTCCGCAAGGTGTGTACTGCCGCATAAGGCTTATGCGGATATCGCCGACCGGCACTGTGGCTTTAAGTATATCAAGCACCTTCATACTGTCGTGACGACAACCGGGAAGCACAAGATGACGCACAAGAACGCCCTTTTTCATCAGTCCGTCCTCATCGAACCTGACATTTCCCGTCTGGCGGTACATTTCGGCGACCGCCTTAGCCGCTGTATCCGGATAATCCGGAGCGGAGGAATACTCACCGGCAAGATCCGGCGAGGCATACTTGAAATCCGGCAGATAGATATCAATAAGACCGTCAAGCATTTTCAGCGTTTCAACCTTTTCATATCCGCCGCAGTTATATACAACCGGAATTTCAAGCTGCGGTCTGATTTTTTCAAGAACGCCCGCTATAACATCGGCATAATGCGTCGGGGTCACAAGATCGATATTATGAGCACCCTTTTCCTGGAGTTCAAGCATAATCTCACCCAATCGTTCAGGTGATATTTCCTTGCCGTACCCGTCACGGCTTATCGGCATATTCTGACAGAATATACATTTCAGCGAACAGCCCGAAAAGAATATAGTTCCCGCTCCCTTACCGTCCGCTCCCGATATGCACGGCTCTTCCCCGAAATGGAGCGAAGCTTTGGCTAACCTGAGCCCTTTTACAGAGCATACTCCCGTTGCCTTACTGCGGTCGACACGGCAGTTTCTCGGACACAATGTACATAAAGGCATATAATTTCTCCCTTTAAAAAACCGCCCTCGGTCGGGGCGGTTTTTGTTTAATTGTTTTATTCCGATGTTGTGGTATCGGAAGCTGTTCCGGAAGATGTTCCGCTTTCAGTCTTTGAATCTGCCTGACTGTCGGAAGACTGTGAAGAATCCGATGAAGTATCCTCTTCCTTGGTGATATTCAGCTTATCATAGTCATATTCATATCCGACTGCGTTGCGCCATTCTTCAATAGCGCTGTTCGTTGTGTCGTTCTGACGTGACGAAAGCAGCTGTTCCTTGACTGTAGCCTTGTATTCCTTGATTTCTTTGTCAGTAACCGTTGCCTTGCTTTCATACTTGACGATATAGTATCCGCCGTCTGTCGGGATAAGTCCGCTTACATCACCTGGTTTTTTCAGATCAAACACGCCGTTGTAAAGTGCCTCGGAAAGTCCGTTCTTGTTGTTGAGAACAAGCGTTGTCTGTCCTGCCGTATCTTCGCTGTACGCACTGCTGTATTCCTTGATAACAGCGTCAAAATCAGCACCGTCGGCTGTAGCCTTTTCAAGTGCTGTTTCAGCCTTGCTCTTTATCTCGGCAAGCTTTTCGTCACGCATCTTGTCAATCTCGGCGTCATCTGCGCCGCTCTCATTTCTTGCGGCGTTTATCTCAGCGTAATCCGACGAGGGGATAGAAACAACTATATATTTTATTCTTCTTGCGTCGTCGGGTATCCATACCTTCTGATATTCGGAATCCGATGCATACTGTGAAACGCTCTTTTTATAAGTTTCCTTTGCTTCTTTTGTAAGCTTTGTTACATAATCCTCAACCTCAGAATCGGAAACGGTTATATCCTTTACAAGATAATCGTTGACCTTTTTCTGTATTGCAGTATTTGTCTGCCACTTGAGGAACGTTTCTTCCGAAAGTCCGAAGCCTGAAATATACTCATTGAAAAGCTCTTTTTCCTTTTCGAGTATCTTTTCGTCATTTGCGCTGTCCTCTGTGCCCGAGGTTTCATCGGTGCTCAGACCGAGCGCTTCCTTTGCCTTTGTTTCATAGGACGCATACCAGCTGTTGAGATTCTTGAGGTAAGTTTCCTCAACCGTCTTCATCTCTTCTTCAGAAAGCTGATCAAAACCAAGTTCGCTTGCTTTTTTCATTATAAGCTTTTCGTTAGTCAGCATATCTATGATATTTTTTCTGTAATACTGTGCGTATGAGGCATAAGCCGAATTTGTTTCGTCAAGTCCGTAATTGGCGATCGTAAACGCATATTCGGAATAGAAATCCTTGAATTTTACCTTATAATATTCCTTGTCCTCTGCCGATAACGAATCAACTGTAGTCCAGGCTACCACGTCATCATCGTTTGCCGTCCATATGTTTTCCGTGCTTGTTGTACTGTCTGTGCCAGACGACGTGAGAATACTGTCGCTACAGCCCGAAAACATCATAGTGCAGGCAAGCATTGCGGCTACAGCCGCTGTTCTTTTCTTCATTTTTATACGGTCCTTCCTTAATTTGTGCAGTAGGATATTTGTGTAAATTGCATAACGTACTGCCGTGACTATATAAGTATATCACAAATTTAAAAAAAATCAAAACATTTTTTAAAAAAGAGGGTGAATTTTCTGTGAAAATGTGTTATACTTATAACGAATATGATGAGGAAGCTGTGTCAGGAGGCATAGCGACCAGCAGAAATTCACCGGAGGTACACTACGTTGAAAAAAATTTCCATTTACATAAAGTTGCTTGCGCTCTCAATGGCGGCAGTGCTGACGTTATGCGCCTGCTCAGGCGACAATGCAAGCTCTTCGGACGATTCTTCCGTCCCGGACTATGTAATTGACACATCGGCAAAGGTCGGCTACGTCTATAATGAAGAAGTTTCCCACGACAATATGACGTATATGTTTGAAAAAAGCCGTAAGGATATAGAAACGGCTCTCGGACTTGAAACGTGCTATGTTGACGGCGTTGCGGTATCGCAGTTTGAAAACGCCGTAAAGGCGCTGAAGAACGAGGGTTGCAGTATCATTGTTTCCGCTTCCCACGTTTTTGCAAACTCCGCTCTCAGTTACGCAAAGAAAGATAAAGAAGTATACATATTAAGCTACGGCGGCACGGCATCGCTCACAAACCTTACGACATTCCGTCCTAAGCTCTATCAGCCGTCGTTCATCTGCGGCACTGTGGCTGCGTGGAATTCATCGTCGCATAAGATAGGCATTGTGGCAGACGATCTTATGTACAGCTCAAACGGTGTTATAAATGCGTTCATACTCGGCATTCAGCAGATTTACAAAGAGCGTGAAACCGATGTTGAGATAATCTATGCCGAAACAAGGGCGCAGACCGAATCGGCTGTCAACACACTCGAAAACAGAGGTTGCGATGTGATCTTCTCCTATCAGTCAGATGATTACTGTATGTACTACTGCGATTCAATCGGTATGAAGTCAATCGGCTTTACAAGCGATATGGCTTATTCGGCTCCGAAATACGGACTTGTCGGTTATTATCTGAACTGGGCAACCTATATCACGGATACTGTAAGGACCTGCATAAGCGACAACTTCATGGCTGAGGACTATATCGGAGGCTTCAGTGAGGCTTTTGTAAAGCTGACTCCTTATTCATCAACCTGCAAGAAAGAAACGATCACAATAGCGGACACGCTTTATGACTATGTAAAGAAGGGCAAGGCAAAGATATTCGAGGGTGAGATCCGCGACAAGGACGGACTTGCAAGAGTGGGCGCAGGCGCAACGCTTGACGATATGCAGATACTTACTATGGATTATCTGGTATACGGCGTTACATATGTCGACAACATAATTGATCCCGTACCGAACCCCACAAATTCCGACCTCACCGTAAAAACAGAATACGTTTCCTGATACCGGATACAGCTACAGCCGATGCGTATTATCGCACCGGCTGTTTTTATTTTATCAGACTTCTTCGCTGTCGTCTGTACTTTCCTCTTCCTGCGTATCCTTGCGGTTCATTTCTATCTCAAGCAGAGGTCTTAACAGCGAATAGCGAAGCATCTTCCTGTCGTTGTCGACCATAGTCTTTACCAGCTGTTTTGTTCCGATGACGATTATCATCTTCTTTGCTCTGGTAACGCCTGTGTAGAGCAGGTTTCTGTACAGCAGATTCTGCGTAAAGCCTGTTATCGGGATAATCACGGCGTCATACTCGCTGCCCTGACTCTTATGTATAGTGATAGCATAGGCGTGTTCGAGCTTTCGTAGCATTTCGGAGGTGTATATTGCCATTCTTCCCTCAAAGTCTATCGTCACATTCTGAGAAAAGCGGTCAACCGCACGGATTATTCCGATATCGCCGTTGAAAATTCCGCTGCCCTTTTCATTGTTTTTCGTCCACAGAACATCATAGTCATTCTTTGTCTGCATTACCTTGTCGCCCGTGCGGAATATAACATCAAAGAATTTAAGCTCCGCTTTGTTCTGGGACGGGGGATTGAGAGCAAGCTGAAGCTGTTTGTTAAGCTCTCTTGTTCCTGCCGCGCCCATTTTTGTGGGACAAAGCACCTGAATGTCGTCTATCGGCGAAAACCCGTAGGTATCCGGAAGTCGCTGTTTTGTAAGCTGTATTACAAGTCCCGCTATCTCGCTCTCATTCGGCTTGTTCATAAAGAAAAAGTCGTTCTGCCTGTCGTCAAGCACCGGGAATTCGCCCTTTACTATCCTGTGGGCATTTGTTACTATAAGGCTCTGCGCCGCCTGCCTGAATATCTCTTTAAGCTCCACTGACGGAATATAGTGCGATGCAATCAGATCCTTCAGCACGTTTCCTGCGCCTACGGACGGGAGCTGGTTTGAGTCGCCGACCATAATAAACTTTGACGATGGCTTGATTGCTCTTACAAGCGAACACATAAGAAGTGCGTCAACCATCGACATCTCATCAGCTATTACAACATCGGCAGGGAGCGGATTTGTTTCGTTGCGCTTGAATTTCAGCTCGCCCTTTGCGGTATAATCAACTTCAAGCAGGCGGTGTATAGTCCTTGCAGGCTCGCCCGTAAGGTCAGACATACGCTTTGCCGCCCTGCCTGTCGGCGCACATAGGAGAATACGCTTCTTGTGTGCCTTTAATATCTTGATAACGCCGTTAAGAGTCGTGGTTTTACCTGTACCGGGTCCGCCCGTCAGTATAAACACCGAACCTGTAAGGCAGGCGCTTATAGCGGCACGCTGAAGATCCTCGTACTGTATATTCTCCGAAAACTCAACTCCTCTTATTTCATCGGAATAATCCTTTTCATACTGTGCAGAGGTTCTCAGCATAAAGGCAAGTTTTTTTGCAATATAGGTTTCCGCAAGGTAGTATTCGGGGAGATACACAAACTCACGCTTTCCGAGCGTTATTCTTACTACCCAGTCCTTCTCCTCACAGTCGTCAAGGCAGGATTCAAACTGTCTGCGCTCAATCCCGAGGTTATCGCATACCGATTCACGAAGCTTTTCAGTCGGCAGGCAGGTGTGACCTGCGTTTGCATTCTCATGCAGGACATACACTATACCCGCACGCACACGGTCGCTGTTCTCTGCGTCAAAGCCGAGATCTGCCGCCATACGGTCGACCGAACGGAAATCTATATCAATTCCGCTTGTGCAGAGTATATACGGATTTGTCTTTATCTGCTTTATGCTGTCGTGTTCAAATGCCGACCATACGCTTATTGCGTGTGCAGGGCCGAAATTATATTCGCCGAGAAACTTTATGACCTCGTTTACACCTGTTATCTTGTGATATTCATTCGATATGTAAAGAGCCTTATCCGAGGATATGCCGTTTATCGCCGTGAGCTTCATACAGTCATTGTCGATTATGTCAAGCGCCTCTGTTCCGAACGCTTTTACTATGCGTTTTGCTATAGCAGGACCAAGCCCTTTTATAACGCCTGAGCCGAGGTATGCCGCTATCTCGGTTTCCGTCTGCGGCATAGAGCGCTCACACATTGCCGCCTTGAACTGTCTGCCGTACTTCTGGCTTGTGATCCAGCCGCCGCGGAGATTAAGCCGTTCACCCTCGTTTACATCACCCAGCGTTCCGACTACCGGGATAAGCCCGTCGTCACAGCCTAGATTTATAACAGTATAGCCGTTATCGGCATTTTTATATATAACGTCCTCCACAGAGCCGCTCAGCTCAACAGAAATATCGACTTTCTGATTATCCAATAGACAGCCTCCCGTTCTATAAATATCTATATCTGTTTTTTCTCTTCCACTCTTACAGTTACTCTCGGACAGTCGGCGGTAAGATTACGGCATATGACGGCAAACTCGCTGTCGCTCAGTAATTCTTTGCTGACATTTATTACGACCCTGCCGTCAGTGGTTTTAAGGGCAGTTCTGACCTTTCCCTCAACATCGTCACAGCCGTCCGGTGTAACAAAGACAGGCGGTGCGTGAGGCGTACCCAGACTGCCGATAAACAGCACGACATTTACAGCGCCCATAATTCCGAGAAAAATCATGGCGAAAAGCATTATGTATGCACCACTCATAAGATCTCACTCCTTTTAAAGTTTATCTCATTATATGGTGCAGATGTTTATTCTGTTACGGATTGCAGGTGCAGAGGATTGCGTTCCAGCCCTCTTTTTCCGATATGCTTTCTACCCCGATATTGTTTTCTTTAAGCGCCGACAGAACCTCGTCAAGTCTTTCTGTAATGATGCCTGACACAATAAGCTTGCCGTTCTTCTTTAAAAAACCGCTGAAGTAAGGCGACATTGATATAATAACATCGGCAACGATATTAGCCGTAATTATATCGAAACCTGCGCCTATCTTCTCTCTGAGCGGTTCGTCGTCGCTGATATTTCCGACATAAGCCGAAACCATATCACTGCCGAAGCCGTTCTTTTCGGTATTTTCCTTTGCAGTGCGGACGGAATTTTCAAATATATCCACCATTACCGCCTGTTTTGCACCGAGCAGAAGTCCTGCGATGGACAGTATACCACTGCCTGTACCAAGGTCAAGCATTCTGTCGCCCTCGTGTATCTGCTTTTCGAGCAGTTCCATTACAAGACGTGTTGTGTGGTGCTGACCCGTACCGAACGATGAGGCAGGATCTATTTCAAGTATCTTTCTGCCGTCCGTATTGCTGACATCCTCCCAGCTGGGCTTAACTATCAGCTTTTCGCCTACTGTAAAAGGTTTGTAGTACTGCTTCCAGTTATTCGCCCAATCCTCTTCACGCACGCAGTCTATCTCTACGTCAAGGCTTCCGTAAAAATCATCCTTGTCGTTTGCCTTGAGTTCGTCAAGAGTTCCACTGAGCGCAGAGAGCATTTCCGCACCCTGTTCATTATCCTGCACATAGCAGGTTATGTGCGGTTCTACGGTTTTAAGTCCCATAAGGCTGTCATCTACATAATCCCAGTTATATTCCTTGTTTTCAAGGAACTCCTCAAAATCGGCGGGATCGTGAATTATAAATCCGTTAAGTCCAAGCTCGGACAGGCGCATTACAAGCACCTGTATCGCTTCACTTTTCGTATATACATCTACCTGTCTGAATTGCATAGTAATACCTCTTGTTTCTTATTTGCCGGCGGGGCATAAATATCTATAATATATTATCCTACATTTCGGGGAAAAAAGCAAGTGTTTAACGCAAAAATGCACCGCCCTTATAAAAAGGACGGTGCAAAACATTCAAGGAAGAACCAATGTTAAATTCTGAATTACCGTTAATCGTTATCCTGCAGAGCCTCGTAAGCCTCTTCGCCTGTACGAACCTTGATTACGTTTTCAACGTCGTATACGAAAATCTTACCGTCGCCTATCTTACCGGTATAGAGTGCGTTCTTGGCAACCTCTACGACCTTTTCAACAGGAACCTTGCAAACTACGATCTCAACCTTCATCTTGGGAAGAAGTCTTGCGTCTACGGGAACGCCACGATAGAACTCAGTTGAACCCTTCTGCATACCGCAGCCCATTACATGAGATACTGTCATACCGGTGATACCGATAGATGAAAGTGCGTGCTTGAGAACTTCAAACTTCTCCTGGTTTGCGATAATGTCTACCTTTGTCATCTTTACATCGCTGTCGCTGATAGGAGCCCTTGCCTTTGAAACGTGCTGTACAGGTACAGATGTTTCAACAGGAGCAGCCGTAGTAACAACTGCCGTATCTTCTGCGGAAGAACCGCTATATACGCTGTCGCCTGCGATAACGAAATCTGCGTAGGAGCTGGGCAGACCGTGTTCTGTTGTATCAAGACCCTTGAGCTCTTCTTCTCTTGAAGCTCTCAGACCGATTGTGTGCTTTAAGATATAGAATGTCAGGAACATCGTTACTGCTGCGAATGCACAAACAGCAACTACGCCGAGTGCCTGTATGCCAAGCTGTTTAAATCCACCGCCGTAGAACAGACCCGTGATGCCGTTCTGACCTTTACCTGTTGCGAATAAGCCTACTGCGATAGAGCCCCATACACCGTTGAAGAAGTGTACTGCCACTGCGCCGACAGGGTCATCAATTTTTAGCTTGTAGTCGAGCAGCCAAACACCGAAGCAAACCAGTAAACCTGAAACAATACCGATTATTGTTGCGCCGAGTGCGTCTGTGTCTGCACATGGTGCTGTGATAGCTACAAGTCCTGCGAGCGATGCGTTAAGGCACATCGAAACATCGGGCTTGCCGTTTTTAAGCCAAGTGAAAATCATCGTTACTACCGTTGCAACTGCAGGAGCAATTGTTGTGGTAAGGAATATATCTGCGAGGTAATCTACGTTGGAAGCTGCGGCACCATTGAATCCGTACCAACCGAACCAGAGGATGAATACGCCGAGTGCGCCGAGAGGGATAGAGTGACCTAAGATAGCTCTGGGCTTACCGTCCTTGCTGAACTTGCCGATACGGGGTCCGACCATTGCGGCACCGATAAGAGCCGTAAGACCGCCGACCATATGTATTGCAGTTGAACCGGCAAAGTCAACGAAGCCGAGCTGTGCGAGCCAGCCGCCGCCCCAGATCCAGTGAGCCTCGATAGGATAAACAACAAGGCTGATAACGAATGAGTAGATGCAGTAGCTGATGAACTTTGTACGCTCTGCCATAGCACCTGAAACAATCGTTGCGGCAGTAGCGCAGAATACTAAGTTGAATACGAACTCTGCACATCTGTTGAAGTCTGAAAGCTGAGTAAGAACGTCAAGATTCGGAACGCCGATAAGTCCGAAGAATGTATCTTCGCCAAGCATCAGACCGAAGCCGAGAAGTACGAATGCGATCGTACCGAGGCAGAAGTCCATTAAGTTTTTCATTATAATGTTGCCGGCATTCTTTGCTCTGGTGAAACCTGTTTCAACCATTGCGAAACCGCACTGCATAAAGAATACCAATGCGGCACCGATAAGGTACCATATACCGTTGCCGTCGCCGACGTTGAACATCGTAGCGTTAACGGTTTCCTGAATTTTGTCTGCCGACTCGGCAGCAAGAGTTAGCGTGGATAAGAAATCCATTGATAACCGCCCCTTTCAATAGGTAATTTTCTGACTGCGGCATAGCCGCTTTTTCTTTAAGTGAGTCTGAAAAAATTCTATCTGCACCCCTCTGCGCCTTTGCAAGATTTTGCAGAACTTTTGCAATCTCACTTAAAACAAAAGGAGCCGCACGAACTTTTGTTGTTCGTGTAGCTCCGTTGCTTACAAGTATTATTATACTGACGGCGGGGTGTTTTGTCAACGCTTTTTTGCAAGATTTTTATTTAATTCTTGCATTTTGTGAAATATGCATAACAGTAGCGTGAATTTTTTGTGCTACAGTTATGCATATGCACTATCTCTTTTAAGGCTTAAGTGGTATTTATAGCGCTCAAATCTTCTTAAAATCGTCAGATATCATCAAATTTGCGGCGTTTTGCACCGTTTTGACGTATGAATGATATTATCCGTCATACTGCATTTTGCAGCATCAATTATGCAAAATCAGCCTTTATATGAGGAATCACTACGTTTTTCTGCAACTAATGCGGAGTTTTCTCGCAATATTTGCGTATAATGACTGCCTGTACTGCTTTTTGCAGTCAAAAAAGCGGCAGGTAAAGCCATGTACGGCAATTCATGGGCAGAGCCACCGTACATTCTGCCGCTTTTTTAGTATTATATGCTTTTTTATATCACGCTGTGAATATTCTTATTCCTCGCATCTTTTCGCCATATACATTCCAAGCTCTGCGAATACGGGCGGTATATCATAAACTGTCCTGCCGTCCTGTTCGCATCTTGTGCATTCGCCGGGAGTTGCGGGAGAGAGCATATCCGATGCGGTGACGAGGTTGTCAGTCTTATTTATGCTGTATTTTTCAAAAAATCCGTCATAAAGGGTACTTTGCTCATCGTTACGGTACAGATTGACAATGTTGTACTTGCAGATCATCATTTCATCATTAGTGATATGCGAGCCGACGCCGAACTGTGATATTCCGTCATCGAGAAGTAATTTCCCGACAATATCCAGCACATCTCTTATCATAGCGGAGGTGCAATCGTCAAGATAATAAATATCCTTGTGGAAAGCGACGATATTCCCGTTTTCGTCCTTAGGCTCAGCGGTTTTAGGAGTGGGAAGTTCCAGAATAAAGAACAGCTTTTCATCTTCGTGCAGTTTTATGAAATTTTCAAGCAAGGGCAGAGTTTTTTGTGCCGATACGTTTGCGGTGAAGAATTTTCCGTCCGTTTTATACCCTTCGCTGAGCTTATCGGCAAAGGAAATCGAAAAGCCTTTTCTCATAGTAAGCATAATTTATACCTCTTATTTTCTTCCTGCCAAATACATTACAACCGTCATCGCAAGCCCGAACGCACAGAGCCACCTACTGTCAACTATCGCTTGTAACGCCTCAACGGCACTGCTCCCGACAAACATTTCAAACAGAAACGCAAAAATCATCATACCGAGCGTCCATAAAACGCCGAAAATCAGTCCCGTCAACATTCCGACAGGAAGGAATGACAAAAAATTCTTATCAACATCTGCCGTCTTACGTTCCTTTTTCGTCAGCTTTTTCAGCTCTGCTCTCTTTACGGCTATTTCGGCGGCTTGTGAAATATCCTCGTTTCCTGCACAGCACGAAAAGCTTTTTTCTATATGATAACCGCCATTGCGGAACATACTTGAATAAATATCGACATTACTATAGTCAAAGCCATCTTTCATCACAATAGTTCCGCTCCTGAATATGATTATCAGCTCTCCGTCGGAGCACATTTCATCGCAGTGTACCATATAAAGGACATTCTTCTCACAACCGACCAAATACGCCTTATCATGACTTTGGGTAAGATGTACGCCTTTAAGTTCACCAGTTTTTCTGAAATCGGGATAAACGCCCTCATAGCCGGCTTTATAAAGCGTATCGGTGATATTTTTTCTTATACGAATGTTTTCGGGTTCAAGTCCGATGATTTCCGATATAGTGGGATAATCCTTGCAAAGCCCCCAAAAAATCATATACAGTTCACGCCAGAGCGGTTCATATTTCATATCATCAAGCCCGCTGAAACGTTTATTTGAAATTCCTGTTTTAGCACGTCTGACATTCTTTAAGATGATTGCGGTAAACTCATTCAAGCCGTACTTTTCGGCATAAGCTGTAAGAACCGGTAATTCAGGTTTTGCTTTAGAGCTGTCTGTAATTTCCATAAGTTCAAGTACAAGCGGTAGGTAATCACGCTCAGCTTCGCTGATAAAAGTTTCATCAAAACTGTATCTGCCGTATATATCTGCCGCCATACAAACTACTATATCCCATACGCCATCGGTGTTATATGTTTTCCTGCACGGCATCATTTCCGCATTTGCCCGATCAAACTTCAGTTCTAAATCTTCTTCACCTCGTTCTTCGCTCCATACTGAGAAATGAATCACATTTTCATTTTCATCAATGCACATCTCATAAACAAGTACATAGCTGTCTTCAGGCATTGTATATTCGGTTTTAACTTTGTCAAGGCAAACCTTTAAAATGAAACCTACCATATCAAAGAGAACAACCGCATTGTTTTCTTCCGTTCCGGTCAGATATATATTGCAATAGAATAACGAATCGTCATTGAATTTGCTGAATATTTTTTGCGTGAGCTTATCAATATTATTCATAACTGCCTCCCGTATTATTTTGTACTTACATTTTACCATAACTGCCCCGACAGTGCAACCACAAACGCAAAAACACCGCAGTGTTTCCACTGCGGTGAATGTTAATGCCGTGTTTATTTCAGCTTTTCGGCATCGGGTATGGCGTCTGTTACCTCTACCTCAGCCTTCTGCTTGTAGCAGGCGAATATCTCGTCAAGCTCAAGCTTTTTCATCTTAGGAGTGACAAGGCTTACTAGCGGTACGATTATAAGTCCTGCGACCATAAGGAACATACCGAAGTTTACGGGAGATGCAACATTGAATCCGAGTATCGTGCCTGTAGGCTTGATTATCATATGCAGTACAGTGCCGAGAACGCCGACAGCAAAGCTTACATATACGCTTATCTTGGTAACGCCCTTCCAGAAAAGCCCGTACATAAACGGCGCTAAGAACGCACCTGCAAGCGCACCCCACGAATAGCCCATAAGGTCGGAGATAAGAGCGTTCTTGTTGAGGGCGATTATTACCGATATTGCAAGGAAGATAGCAATAAATGCACGCATTACTATAAGCGACTTCTTTTCGTCGAGCTTATTCTTGCAAAGCGGATTTATAAGATCAAGCGTCAGCGTTGAGCTTGATGTAAGCACAAGCGATGACAGCGTTGACATTGACGCAGAAAGAACGAGGATGACAACAATACCGATAAGTATTTCGGGGAGCGATTCGAGCATTTTAGGGATAATTCCGTCCGAGCCTATCTGCGTAAGCTCCTCATCAGATACGAATATTCTGCCGAAGCCGCCGAGAAAGTAGCTTCCGCCGGCAACGACAAGTGCAAAGACAGTTGATACAATAGTGCCTGTTCTGATAGAACGCTCGTCCTTTATCGTATAGAACTTATGTACCATCTGAGGAAGTCCCCACGTTCCGAGCGATGTGAGTATAATTACGCCGAGCAGGTTTATCGGGTCGGGTCCGAAGAACGAAACGAATCCGCCGTTGAGGCCGGGAGAAGCCGTACCCTCCGTGCTGATATGCGACAGCTGATTTACAGCCTCGCTGAAACCGCCCTTTGAGGCAAGCGTAGCCGCAATTACCGCAACTATTCCGACAAGCATTATAATTCCCTGCACAAAGTCGTTGAGCGCCGTTGCCTTATAGCCGCCGACAATAACGTATACTGCGGTAATTACCGCCATACCGACAACACAGAACGAATAATCAATATTGAACGCCATTCCGAACAGTCTTGACAGGCCGTTATAAACGCTGGCTGTGTACGGGATAAGGAATACGAACACGATTATCGCCGAGATTATCTTCATAACCTTGCTGTTGAAGCGTCTGCCGAAAAATTCCGGCATTGTGGCTGATTCAAGATGCTTTGACATTACTCTTGTTCGTCTGCCTAAGATAAGCCACGGCAGAAGCGAGCCGAGTATGGCGTTTCCTATGCCTATCCAGGTTGAAGCAAGTCCGAAGTTCCAGCCGAATTTGCCTGCATAGCCGACAAAGATAACAGCCGAAAAATAAGATGTACCGTATGCAAAAGCCGTGAACCACGGTCCTACGCTTCTGCCGCCGAGTACGAAATCATTAACTGTGGAAGTCTTTTTACGGCAGTATATGCCTATGCCGACTACCGACAGAATGTACAGAATGAGTATCGCTAATATCATTTTCTGTCCCCTTACAAATAAGATAAAATAAATATGACCGTTTAAAGTGTTATCGCTTTCAAGTTACGTTGCTTTAAATGGCTAAATTGATTATATACGGAAAAACCCTCTTTGTCAAGCGAATGACATGAGGGTTTTGAATAATCGTTATTTGTTACAAAAGAGGTAAGGGAAAATTATGCAAGATTACATCTTGCTTCAGTCTGTCGATAAACCTTTGTATTTTCTGAAAATGGGGTCGCAGGGGCGTAGCCCCCGTACAGGTCGTCAGCCATTTGTGCCACTGCATCTGTGCATTGACAGCCATTTGTGCCGTTGCATCGTGCAACGGCTTTGTGCTGCTGTCATTATGCGTCCTTGCATAGTGGCTTGGTGTGACTGACTGCAAGCATCCTTGCTTGGTCTAGGGGCGGTAGCCCCAGCAAAATAGCCCCGGCACTGATGCCGGGCATGTATGCCCAAGGGCTTTGCAAGGACGCAAAGCCAACCAAGCATACACAGCCCTTCACCACGGGGAAGGGGTTTGGGGTTTCGGCAAGGATGCCGAGATAGAACGCCCAAAGGCTTTGCAAGGACGCAAAGCCCACAAAGCGTTCTTAAAGGGATAGAGAACTTGCTCTATTTTTAAAACAGAATTTTTCTATAAGCTAAAGAAATTCCTTTAGAAATAGCTTACTTTAATTTTCTTGCCCATTTGCCTTAGGCATTTGCTCAGCTCGTCAACAAGCTGCATTTTTATGTTGAAGGTGATAGGCAGATTAGGGTTCTGGTGTGCCGCATTGACAGCTCTGCCTACATAGAAATTGATATCGGTAGCGTCCTCAAAGAGCATTCTCGCTATGCACGATGCGCCGTCCTGAAGTATCGTCCAGTCATCGTACAGCTTGTTTTCCCCCAGATAATCCTTAGCGTAGTCAAGCACCTTGCTTATCGTGATAACGCCCTCTGTAACTATATCTACACCCTCAATGGTAGCCATAGGCGGAATATCGGGGCTGATGTAGTCAAGGCAGGGTATAACCGGCTTTCCGAGAAACTGTCCCGTAAGTGTAGATGTCGTACCGCCGCAGACAATATGCTTTCCTTCTTTTGAAAAGAACAGCGTCATCATCTTGTTCAGATCCTTTGGGTCGGACGGCGGACCTATCATAAGGTTCACCTGTTCACGCTCACGGATCTTTATGACCCCGACAGTAGTATCATCGCCCGGTGAGCCGCCGTACAGCCTTACGCATTCGTCAAGCAGAAGCGTGGCAAGCGCCTTTGCGGAATACTCCCTGTCATATACGCCCTCCATGAATTCTATTATATTATCTCTCTGCCACCCGAAATTGAGCGATGAACCGACGCCTGCATAGATAGCACCGTCGCTTGTGGTGATAAAGGTATCGTCCAGCTTCAGCTGTACCTTTGAAATATATATCGTCTTGCCGTCTATTTGATTTATGGTTTTCGGATAGTCAAAATTCTTGCCGTCACGCAGCATTATCACCTGCGGATTATCGTACTGGATTATCTCGGCTTCCTTGTTGTTTACCACCCTTATTATAGTAAAGGTCGAATATGCGACCTTGCGTACCTCGCACACGGGCAGGGTAGAAGCCATAGTTGCAACGCAGTCCTCAACGCTCATATTGTTTGCCATCATAGTGGATATTATCTTTGAAGTCAGCGTTGAAAGAATTGACGCTTTTACACCGCTTCCCAGTCCGTCTGCCAGCACGAATACTATTGAGTTTTCGTCCTGCTCGACCAGCTCCACATGATCGCCGCAAAGCTGTTCGTCGTGTTTGTTGACGCTGAGATAACCTATATCGGTGCAGAAGCTGAACGCTTTACTGTTCATCATTTGACAGGTTCTCCTTGAGCTTTGTAAGTGCGACCTTTGTTTCGGCGGTCGTTTCGCCGAGAAGTGACGCTATTTCCTGAACGACACGCATCTGCTTTTCGATTACCTTGTCGGTGACTGCGATAGTTTCGGCGGCGTTCTTTTCACGCTTTGCCCTTGATATCTCTTCACCGGTAATATCACGCATTATCGACATTATGATATGATAGCTCTTATCGTAGATTATCGTTTCTTCGATATACTTTCCGTATTCGGCAAGATAGGTGCGCTTGTTGTGGATATTCTCGCCGGTGTTCATAACCTCAAGATACGATACGGGGTCGAGTATCCTAACAACAGGACAGCCCATAACATCCGACAGGCTCTTTATATTCATTATTTCACGCGCCGCCTTGTTTATCTGCTGTACTTCAAGATCCTCGCTGAGTACCATAATACCGTTGGGCGTGTTGTTGATTATATTATCCGAGAAGCTCTCCGCTTTCTCCTTGAGATATGGCAGACACATTGTAAGATCCGCCTTGCCCTGCAATATAGCTACCGCTTTTTCACGGCAGGTATCATATCCGCAGCTTCCGCAGTTAAGCTCCTGTGACGGATCGCTCTTGTTCATCTTGCGGAGTATTTCTTCTATTGCCTTGCTTCCGGGCATAGTTTTCTGCATACTGATAAACGGGAGCGATTTTGTCATATCCGCAAGCTCGACCGTATCGAATCTGCCGCTTCCGGCAAACTCGTCCACAGCCCTTCTTTCGTGTATAACGCCCTCGTGCTTTTTATCCATAGCAGGTCCGCCTATACAGCTGTTGACGCAGGCGGACATTTCTATAAAGCACTTTCCCACGTTGCCGTCTATAATATCACGCAGAGCGTTACGGCAGTTCTCCACGCCGTCTATCGCCATATATAGATATTCGGGGTTGTCCTTGTTCATAGAACGCAGAATGCCCGATGTTGTGGGATACAGCCTTGTCTTTGCTCTGTCGCTTCTTCCGGCATTGTCCGAAACCGGACAGACCTCTATGTTCTCTTCCTTGAGCCAGCCTGTAAGCTCCTCAAATGTAAGCACGCAGTCGATTGCACCTGCGTAAGCGTCAGCCTCTGCCTTTTTTGAAAGGCACGGACCGATGAATACGGTGTGACAGCCGGGATATTTCTTCTTTAGTATCTCTCCGTGTGCAAGCATGGGCGATTTCACCTGTGCAAGATAGGGGAGAGCCTGAGGGTAATATTTCTGTATAAGCGTATTTACCGTGTGACAGCATGAGCTTATGATTATTTTATGCTCGCCGTCCGCAACCAGCTTTTCATACTGCTCGGTAACAAGCTGTGCGCCCTCGGCGGTTTCCTCCGCTCCTTCAAAGCCCAGCTTTTTAAGAGCGTCGTTTAAAGCGGTTATGCCGATACCGTCATAGTTTGCCACAAATGACGGAGCAATGCTGACATAAACGGGAGTGCCGGAGGCAATAAGCTCTTTCGCTTTGCCAACATCGTTTCTTATCTGCTTTGCGTTCTGTGGACAGGCTACAAAGCACATACCGCACAGAATACATTCGTCCTCGACAATGTTCGCCTGCCCGTCAGAAAAACGGATAGACTTTACCGGACAGTGTCTTATACATTTATAACAGTTTTTGCAGTTGGATTTCTTCAGCCGTAAATAACTCATAGATTACACCTTGCCATAAGTTTTAGCAGTGAATTTTTCCGCATTCACAATAAAGCGCTCGTGAGAGCCCTTGCCGATAATATCCTTTTCATCCCTTGCAACGACCTCAAATACAAGCCTGCGGTTGTCGATTTCGGTAAGGACCGCTTCTGCGGTAACATTCATTCCGACGGGAGTAGCGGCAACGTGCGCAATGTCAAGCTTTGTGCCGACAGTGGTCTGTCCTTCCTCAAGCTGTCCTTCAAGCGCCGTACAAGCTGCTTTTTCTATAAGTGCGATCATCGCCGGAGTAGCGAAAACCTTGAGTGAGCCGCTACCCATTGTGACAGCCGTATTGGTGTCATCGACCTTAACTTCCGCTTTTCCTTTTAATCCTGTTGTGAGCATTTAAAATTCACCGTTCCTGTTTATTTTTTTGTACTGCCGTCAGTCAAGACAGACAAGTACCTTTTCGTCAAATATCTGCTGGAAGTTGTTTTCGTTTACTCCGCAGATTATTTCATCGTCTATTTTTATCGTAACGCCGTCTGTGCATCTTCCAAGACAGAAAGCGGCGCCGAGGTTTACCTTATCCCCGATATTGTGGTTTGCTATGTAGTCCTTTGCAAGCTCGATTATTTTGTACGAGCCTTTTAAATGGCATGAGCTGCCGACGCAGATGCTGATGTTCTTCATAATACTGTTTCCTTTCAAATAAAGCGGAGCGTATCAGAAAATGTGACCGTCCCTGATCTCAAACTCCAGATTTTGTGAAAGCACCGCAAGAGAAGCCGCCAGGTTTTCATACTGGACGAGTACGCCGGATGGCACGGACAGATGTACGGAGGTAAAGTTCCATATTGCAAGTATTCCGCACGCTACCATTTCGTCACAGACCTGCTGGGCATATTCGGGCGGAACGCAGATTATACCGATATGAATTTTAAGTCTTGAGCATAGATCCGACATTTTTTCTGCCGGAAGTATACACTTACCGTCAATAATGCTCTCGTCCGTATCGAATGCCGCTACTATATCAAGACCATAGCGTTCAAATTCCTTATACGCAAGGAGCGCCTGTCCAAGCTTTCCCGCGCCTGCGATTACTGCCTCTTTCGTATTGTCATATCCGAGAAAACTCTCAAGGTCACGGATAAGTTCTTCGGCAACATAACCCGTTTTTGGCTTGCCTCCGGTAAGACTTACCGCTGCCAGGTCTTTGCGGACCTGCACCTCGTTCAGCTTAAGGTCGTTTGCAACAGTCGTTGCCGAAATGTTGCGGACGCCATCGGTCTGCTTTCTCTTCAGATAATCAAGATAGAATGGCAATCTCCTCAGTGCTTGCTTAGAAATTGTACCGTTCATTTGTTCTGCCTTTCTGTGCGGAAGATATAGTTCTTCCGTCTGTCTATACATATATTATTATATTAAAAATTGTAAGTCCTGTCAACCGATTTCGGCAAAATCGTTAAAATTTTATCGAATTGACGGACGAATAGTACAACACGGGTAAAAACATACTTGAAATGCCGTTTGAAAGAATGTTTTTTGTAATTTCGCACAATAACATAACACTGTTATGCTGTTGCTTTGGTGCAATGCTATGAAATGGTGTCAGGGGTATTGACATTATCACGGATATAGGTTAAGATAACAGTGTTATGTAAAATTCTGCGGAAAGGAAGTGCCTTTATGAGCGATAACGAAACAAGACAAAAGCTGATAGACAGCGCAAAGAAAGAGTTCTTTGAAAACGGCTTTGCAAAAGCCTCGCTCAGAAAGATCTGCACAAACGCAGGTGTCACGACAGGCGCTTTGTACTTCTTTTTTAGAAATAAGGACGACTTGTTCAGTGCGATCGTTGCACCTCCGCTTTTAAAGCTGAAAGAGATGTTGATTAAGCATAACCGTGAGGACGAGGAGTATTTAGGCTCGCAGGACGAGCAGACGAGGAGCGTTGAAAATCAGCTTTCAACTCATAAAGAGGCTGTCACTATGGTGGGCTGTCTTTATGATAATTATGACGCATTCCTGCTGCTGCTCACAAAGTCGCAAGGCTCGGTCTACGAAAACTGCGTCGATGAATTTGTTGCACTTATGGAAGTGGGCTTTCGCTCAAGTGCCGAGGCGCTGCTTAAGAATATGCCCGGCTATCATGTTGACGAGTATATGCTCCATTGGCTCGCCCATATGGATATAGAGATGTTCATACATCTGCTTACCCACGTTCCCGAAAAGGAGAAGGGACTTGCGTATGCCGAGAAAATGATCGGCGCAATGGTAAAGATGTGGTTTGATTTGTTGTTTGTAAAAGATGAATAATGCTGACCGCCTTACACGGCGGTCATTAAAAGCACCATAGGATAACGCTGTTATGTTAGTGATAACTAATACGGTTAGATAAAACTAATAATGATACGGGAGGACAAAGAGATGTATCTTGAAGTAAAAGACGTGAAAAAAAGCTACGGCTCAGACGCCGGCTACACACAGGTATTGAAGGGTGTGACCACAAGCGTTGAAAAGGGAGAAATGTGCGTAATACAGGGAACGAGCGGATCAGGCAAATCGACTCTGCTTAACTGCATAGGCGGTCTTGACATTATGGACAGCGGCTCTGTAAAGGTTGACGGCACGGAAATATTCGGGCTTAAGGCTGACGCTCTGGCAAAGTACAGAAAGGCAAACCTTGGCTTTATATTCCAGTTCTACAACCTCGTACCTAATCTTACTGTCGAGGAAAATATTCAGGTATGCGAGTACCTTACCGATAAGCCGCTTGATATGAACGAGCTTCTCGATACGCTCGGACTTACAGAGCACCGCAAGAAGTTCCCCTCACAGCTTTCTGGCGGTCAGCAGCAGAGATGCGCTATAGCAAGAGCGCTGATAAAGAACCCAAAGCTCCTGCTGTGTGACGAGCCAACGGGTGCGCTTGATTCAAAGACTTCGAGGGATATACTTGTGCTTCTCGAACAGGTAAACAGGAAATATGGCACAACAATGCTGATAGTAACGCATAACAACGCTATAAAGAATATGGTGCACAAGGTGATAATCTTAAAGGATGGACTTATCAAAAAGGATTATTACAACGAAACGCTTATACCTGCCGCCGAGTTGGAGGATCTTTAATATGAACAAGGTGCTTTCAAAAAGAATACCGAGGGAGTTCAGGTCTAATCTCCCTAAGTACATCGCACTGCTGCTTCTGATAGTGCTTTGTATGTATCTGGTGACTGCGATGGTGGCAAGCTCGGAAACGATTATTATCAGAACAGACGAGCATAATGCCGCAAATCACGTTGAGGACGGCCAGTTCACAACGTTCTTGCCTCTGACAGATGAGCAGGAAAAGAATATTACCGATAATGGCGTTACCCTTGAGCGTATGTACAGCCTTGATATAAAGGCTGAGGACGGTTCAACTCTCAGAGTGATGAAGAACCGCAGAAATATCGACCTTGTCGAGCTTATAAGCGGCGAATATCCGTCTAAAGACAACGAAGCGGCAGTCGAACGCAGATATGCGGAAGAACACAGCCTTGATGTCGGCAGTAAGCTGACAGTCGGCGGTACGGAGTATACCGTATGCGGCATAGGCGCATCTCCCGACTATGACGCACCGTATCAGAATATGTCCGATATGGCTGTATCAAGCAAAAATTTCGGTATTATCTTTGTTACCGACAGCGAGTACGAAAGAGTGTCGGACAGTTCAAAGTCGGCGCAGACCTTCACATACGGCTATCTTCTCGGAAACGATATGACCGATGATAAGCTGAAAGAGCTTATAGAGGATTTTGATTTTGACTATACGAAGGTTACCGACAAGTATTATCTTGAAACGGTAAACGAGGCGCTTGAAAAGCGTACCGAAATCGAAAACGGCATAAACGATTTAGTCGATGGAGCGGACAAACTGCATGACGGGCTCAAAGATCTGTCGGACGGAGCGGATACGCTGTATGACGGTATGAATGATTTGTCGGACGGCTCGGATAAGCTGTATGACGGTCTTAAGAGCTTATCAGACGGAACAGTACAGCTTCATAGCGGTATGACAAGCATATATGACGGTGCGTCGGCTCTTGACAAGGGTCTTGGCGAATTGTCGGGCGGCGCTTCTTCGCTGAACAGCGCAATTGCAGGAGCAAATTCCGCAGGGCTTATCCCTCCCACAATGAATGCTCTTGTAAGCGGTGCGGACAGCCTTGCTTCAGGACTTAAAAGTGCAAAAAGCGGCTCGTCTGAGCTTGTATCCGGCATAAGCAGTGCAAATCGAGGAGCAGAGCAGTTATCGACAGGCGCAACCGATGCGGTAAACGGAGCAAAGGAGCTTGCCGATGGCACAAAAGACGCTAAGAACGGCGCTAAAGAGCTTGCAGACGGAGCGAAAGACGCAAAGGACGGAGCGGGCGAGCTTGCAGACGGTATACACGAACTTAAGAGCAATATCGGAAAACTGCTCGATGCGGCTTTCGACCTTGATCTGACCAACCTCACATCGTTTGTGAAAAGAGCGGATAACGTCCGTATCGCAGGTGCGGCAGGCGATGTCGTAATGAATAAGTACGGCGGACTTGCGGCGTGCGTAATTCTTATGGCGCTGTTTGCATATGTAATATCCGTATTCGTTGTTCATCAGATAAACAGGGAGAGCAGTGTAATAGGTGCATTGTACGCTCTCGGAGTAAGTAAAGGCGCACTTATAAGGCACTACATAATGCTCCCCACGATAATAGCGTTCATTGGCGGCGTACTCGGCTCGGCGATAGGCTTTTCCCCTATGTCGATACAGTCACAGCTTGCAGACAGCTACTCGTATTTTTCACTGCCCGATTTTCAGACGGTAATACCGCTTTACCTTGTGATATATGCCGTTGTCATTCCTCCCGTGATAGCGGCAACAGTGAATGCGCTCGTTATAAACAGACGTCTTTCCGCACCGGCGCTGTCGCTTATGAGAAACGAGCAGAACGTAAGGAATATCAGCCGTATGGAGATAAAGAGCGGCGGCTTTGTAAGAAAGTTCAGAATACGTCAGCTTCTGCGTGAGATGAGAGCGAATATCACGGTTGCGGCTTGTATGTTCGTTTCAATGCTCATTCTTATGCTCGGACTTGACTGCTATTCAATGTGTAATAACGTAACAACAGATACGCTTGCAGGCGCAACATACGAGTATATGTATACGCTTAAATACCCGACTTCCGAAGTTCCCAATGGCGGCGAAGCGTGTTATGTCAAATCGCTTGCAAAGGAAAAGGACGGCTACACGCTTGATATTACGGTAATAGGCATAGACAGCGATAATCCGTATTATAACGTTGATGTGAAAAAGGGAAAAAGCATTGTCACAGCGTCATTATCGGTAGCCCAGAGATACGGAGTAGCCGAAGGCGATAAGTTCATTCTTACCGATGAGGCGGGGGATACCGACTATGCTTTCACAGTCGGCAGTATAAGCGATTATTCCGCAGGACTTGCCGTGTTTATGGATATTGACAGTATGAGAGAGCGTTTCAGACAGGACGATGATTACTACAATATGGTGTTGTCCGACAAAGCGCTTGATATAGACGAGGGCAGAATTTACTCGGTAACGACAAAGTCGGATATTGAACGCTCGTCAAAGATATTCAGCGAGCTTATGAGCGGAATGGTTATAACGCTTGTCGGCACATCGGCTGTAATTTTTGTAGTGGTAATGTATCTTATGATTGGCGTGATGATAGACAGAAGTTCGTTCGGCATTTCACTGCTGAAAACCTTCGGTTACAGCAAAAAAGACGTGAAGAAGCTGTACCTTGACGGCAATGCAATCACTATAGCAATATCGGCAATAATCTGCTTACCGCTGTCAAAGCTTGTTATGGACAGAATATATCCTTCGTTTATCCCTAACGTTGCCTGCGGAATAAACCTCAATTTTGCGTGGTATTTATATCCTGCTTTGTTTATCGCCGTTATGCTGATATATCTTCTCACAAGCACGCTTCTTGTAAGAAAGCTGAACAGGATAACACCTGCCGAGGTGCTGAAAAACAGAGAGTAAGAGAATAAAACAGAACATAAAACCGCTCCCGACTGTAACGGTCGGGAGTAAATGTTTGTATGAAAATAATTATAAATTGCTATAACAAACTTATTGGTAATGTAGTATGCTGATACATACTACTAATAATACCGACAACAGTTTTCATACTGATAAGGTGTTAATTATTTCGTGAGTAAGCCTGTGTGTTTGCATTATCTCCGAGATATTTGTTTAATGGGTTAAAATCAACTTGTGAATTTGCGTAAGTCCATTTTGCTGTTTTGTCAGCACTTTTAGCTTCAACTTCAAGTTGCGCTTTGTTCAACCTTAACTTTCTTTCAAGCTCATCATTATAAGCCTTTAATCTTTGTAATTCTGCTTCGTCAAACAGATTTAGTTTAGCAGGGTTAATACTCTCAATAGCGGCTATTTTTTCTTTTGTGTCTTTAAGTTCCTTGTTTAAACTTTCTGTTTCACTCTTTAAGGACGAAATGTTGCTTTGGTAATTGCTCATTTCCTCCATACTTTTTTATAAGCATTGACAAGATTATCAAATGCTGTTATAATAGTATTAATGGCAAATTGGATTGCAGCACCTACAACCATACCAGCAGCCATATTGCCTATGGTTGAAGTTATATTAAGGAATGCGTTTTTAACGCCGTTGCCAGCTTTAGGTACTTCTTCAAGTCCAGCGACCATTTGATCTGTTGACTTTTTTGCATTGACACAATTAGCAACATATTCTTTTGCGGCTTGTGAACAGCCTTCCAAATTTTTAGCCGCTTCATTTTTACCTAAACCAGAATCTAGAGCTTTAGCATAATTGATTATCCCATCAACGTCGGATGATTTTAATTTATTCCCTTGAAATATCGAATAAAAAATGCCCTGCTTATTTGATAGGTTCTCCTTTATTGTAGATATAGAGCTGTTAAATATAGATATACTTTCAGTCGCACCTGTTGCATCGTTCTTTATTGTTTTGAAAATCGTACATTAAGTGTTGTGGAAACACTGTTTAAAGGAGAAAACTATGAATAAAATTCAAGTTAATTATATGTGCAGAAAATGTTGGAAAATTCAAACATATAGCCCCGAATTTGAATGTAAAGAATATCTTTGTCCTCATTGTGGCAAAAAAATGGAGTATTGGGGTACTGAGGAAATTGATGAAAACACAGGGAAAGTAGTAAAAGAATGGTCTGATAAATATCGAGAATTAGATAACCCTATAGTAACATCAGGAACATCCGTTAAAATGAACCCTGTTGTTACCTGCCCCTACTGTAACTCTACAAATACAAAGAAAATTTCATTAACCGCTAAAGCAGTAAATACAGCTTTGTTTGGTATATTAGGTACTAAGAGACATAAGCAGTGGCACTGTAATAAGTGCGGTAGTGAGTGGTAAAATAAGCATAAAAATAAGACACCTATTTTTAGGTGTCTTTGTTATTTTAGAGGTTAGTTTTTTATTCAATGCCCATACGCAGAAAAATTAGTGTCAAATCCTATTATATAAAAAACAGAACAGCTACTAGGTTTGATTCCGATAATTCTACCATTCTCTGAATTAAAACGAAAAACTATTACTTTCTCATCTGGGGTAAAATTATAATCGTTGGGAGAAAATCTAATTTGAGAGTTTGAAAATGTTTCAAATCCATTTTCTTTCGATAAGTTAGCTAAGCGAACCCAAGTTTCTTTTGACAAGTCCATTAACCGTTCAGTTAATGAACAACTCCAATCTCTTTTCTGCCCTTTATCCAACTTTTCAAAATTGTAATCTTTGTTTTTTGTTAAATGTCTAAAAGAGAAAGAGAAATATTGCGGACATTCAATCTTTATCTGATCTTTTTTAATTTTTGAAGTTGTCGTATTTTTTTTAACTTTCATATTATTCGACATAGTTTTCTTTAAAATATGATTTAATTAAGTTGTTATCTATAACATCATTTTTACAGGTTTTTATATAGGGCGTTTCTTCGTGAGTCATATTCCGCAATTTCCATGCAGAATACTGCCCAAATTCAGCATAAACAGATTCTAAAATATCATTAAGTTGCTGCCCAATGCTCGATCTGTCATAGTTCTCATTGAACTCAATACCGGATTTTCCGTTATTCTTATATTCATGATACACAGATGGGACAACCGGACCGTGTTCCCATGCCACAATGTTATCATTAAACAGAGGTTTATCGGTAATTGCCAATACACACCCCTGTGCATAATATAAGAGTTTTTGCAATTTTAAATTTGAAATGAGTTCATCTGTATTTCCTAATTTATAATCTTCATTATTTCTTGATAAAAACCACTTTGCAATTTCACTAGCTGAATGTGTATTGTTGTCCTTTAAAAGTTCCATTTTATTGTCCTCCCAAAACGCAACGTTCATATCTTTTTCCTTATGTTTATAATAACACGGAAAATTTCGATTGACAATACTTTGAACTATTTTTCGCTTTATTTTAACTATAATTTTGTGTAATTTGTGCATATTTCAATTCTCCGTTTGCTCATTTTGTATAGTTTTCTTACAACATATATTATTCCCGTTTTCTCTGTTTCTTTCCACTTACGGCTAAGAGAAGTCCTTGTCATTTTTAACGATTGGCAAATCGTAGTACGGACTGTATATTATTATAGCATCGTTTCATATAACTATAACCGGCAGTTGTCAGTCTCTGAGGGCTTACCATATAATTTATTTAGGTCTGTCCCTGCGAACCCACCGAGTTTATACATTGTTACTTTGAGAATAACGGCAAAATTGCAAGTTTTGAAAATGTGTCGATTTACCTGATAAATGCTAACTATAAAGCAAGTCGTATATTGTTTTGCCTTTCTCTTTCCCATTTGGTTCTTTCCCTCGTTCATATTGACAGGTGTACCTACTCGAATAGCGAACCCGAGAAGTGCTGTCCGACAAAAAGAACTATCGGTAGCCTGTTATCATAGTCAAAGCTGAATGATATAACAGAAGCACATCAAATAAATGACTTTTCTACAAACAAAACCGCTCCCGGCTGATACAGTCGGGAGCGGTTTTCAGTATTCGATTTATTTATGCAACTCTTCCGCCAGCTCATCAATCTGTGCCACGCTTGCATCATTCAGCGCACAGGTAATCTTGATCGTCTTGTCAAGGATATTAAGCTCCTTCGACTTTTCAAACATACCTGCCATGACCTTAGCCGCCATAGGCGCCCATGCACCGTTTTCGATAAACGCAACAGTCCTCTTCTGATAGTTTCTCTCGGTAAGACCCTCAATGAACGTTCTCATAAACGGGAACACATCCGCATTATAGGTAGGCGTTGCAAGCACCAGCTTGCCGTAAGCAAATGCGTCCGAGATCGCCTTTGACATATCGCATCTTGCAAGGTCTGTGATAATAACATCAACATTCTTTGCCTTCAGCTTGTCATATAAAAGCTCTGCGGCTTTCTTTGTGTTGCCGTAGATTGAAGCGTAAGCTATCATAACGCCGTCCTTTTCGGGAGTGTAGGACGACCACTTGTTGTAAAGATCGAGATAGTGTGCGAGGTTTTCGCTCAGCACAGGACCGTGTAACGCACAGATTTTCTCTATATCAAGCGTAGCGGCCTTCTTGAGAAGCGCCTGCACCTGCGCACCGTATTTTCCCACAATGCCGATATAATATCTGCGTGCCTCATCATCCCACGCCTGCTCGCTGTCAGGTGTGCCGAACCTGCCGAAACCGTCCGCAGAGAACAGGATCTTATCCTTTGCGTCATACGTTACCATAACCTCCGGCCAGTGTACCATAGGAGCGAATACAAAAGACAGAACGTGACTGCCAAGCGTCAGAGTATCGCCCTCTTTTACGGTAAGCGTGTTTGTTATGGTAAGGTCGGGGAAAAATCCCTTTATCATCGTGAATGTCTTTGCGTTGCCGACTACCGTTGTATCGGGATAGAATTTCAGAAACTCCGCAATACTTGCCGAATGGTCAGGCTCCATATGCTGAACCACCAGATAATCCGGTTTTCTGTCGCCAAGCTCCGTTTTTACCTTTTCAAGCCATATTGCCGAAAAGTTTATATCGACAGTATCCATAACCGCCGTCTTTTCGTCAAGAATGACATAAGAGTTGTAGGAAATGCCGTCAGGCACTTTGTACTGACCTTCAAACAGGTCGATTGTGGTGTCGTTTACACCGACATATTTTACGTCTTCTGAGATAAACATATTAAAATTCTCCCTTCTTTTTCAAGAAATCTACAGATATTTTAACACATCTGAAATAAAAAATCAATAGGTAAATTCAAATAAATTCACGGTTTACGAAGAAATCAGTATTTATTATCATTGTTCTTCCGCTTTTCCTCGATATGTCGCACACGTTCTTCAAAATGCTCCTTCAGCATCTCGTTTTTCTCGTTCGCCTTGTCCGAGATTGCATCGTACCTGTCAACCACATTGTCGCTTATCTTAACAAAGTTTTCGGTAAGCCTTTCCTTTACCGTGTCGATTTTTGAAGCGTCACCGCTGTTATCTGCCGTTATCGGTGCATTTTTATCTGCGCTTTGGCTTTCGTCCGTATGCCGAAGAAGCATAGCAACTCCCAGTACAAGCGTGGTAAGGTAGACGATAACGCCCGAACAGGTTATTATTATCAGCTTATCGCTTTCGCTAAGCCACATCGCATATACCGTAAGCGAACGGATAAGAGTAACTGCGGATACGCCTGCGTCCGCAAGAGAAATGTTTCGTATAGCGCTGAGAAGCGGCGAGCGGTGCTTCTGCACTTTTATAAGGTTGATTATCGCACGGGCAAGCTTTATGACCGTGTACACAGCTATACTTGCGATGACAAGCCGTGCATATTGCCGTGCCGTATTGTGTATCATACTGTACAGCTCGATAAGCATAAGTACCACGCTCATGACAATAAACATCATACCGGTAAACCGCATTACATATACTTCCGATACTACCTGTATGCCCTTGTCCAGCTTTTTCTCATATGATACAGCCATATAACGCATCACGGCAAGCAGACCGTAATACACGCACAGTATCATAAACCATATCGAGCCGTAGAACAGACCGAGAACGCCGTTGTATGCGGCATAGGCGACATTCAGCGTCAGCGAGCCTGCAGTGTACAGCACTATCCGAAAACGCTTGCTTTGCGTGAACAGGCGGATAAATTCTTTCAGCCTGAGCCTGTGTTTTTTCAGTTTATCCGCCTCCCTTTGTGAAATTAAGTGCCGTCACAATTTATAACCGTGACGGCATAGCTTGCTATTATATTTTACCTTATCCGCACAGAAAATGCAAATATCATATCATTCATCATAGCTGTCAAGGAAGTGATGCTTTTCTCCTCCCTTTTTCCACGCAATGACAGTATCGATATTCACGTTTTCAACGCTCTTGAAAATATGCTTTTCAACCTCAGGATTTGTCTGCTTCAGCTTTGCGATAAGCTGTTTTATCTCCACACGCTTTGAACGGTTCTCCTCATTGTTGCAGGTAGTGCAGGTGTCCGTGAATTTGCAGGCACACTGGATAAAGTGCAGACCGTTGTAGTCCCTCCACGCTTTTATATCCTCCTCACGCACAAGGTACAGCGGACGTATAAGCTCCATTCCCTCAAAGTTCGTGCTGTGGAGCTTCGGCATCATCGTCTGTATCTGAGCGCCGTACAGCATACCCATAAGTATCGTTTCAATCACATCGTCATAGTGATGTCCGAGCGCTATCTTGTTACAGCCGAGGCTCTTTGCATAGTTATACAGATGACCTCTCCTCATCCTCGCACAAAGATAACAGGGAGATTTTTCAATGTTATAAACAGAATCGAAAATGTCCGACTCGAATATCTCTATCGGTATTTTCAGCTTGCGTGCGTTCTCTTCGATAACATTCCTGTTTGCCGTGCTGTAGCCTGGGTCCATTACGATAAATTTCACCTCGAACGGGAAATCACTGTGGCGGTGAAGCTCCTGGAACAGCTTAGCCATCAGCATCGAATCCTTACCGCCCGAAATACATACGGCGATACGGTCGTTTTCCTTTACAAGTTCATACTGCTTTACAGCCTTTGTGAATGCCGCCCATATCTTTTTGCGGAACTTCTTTTGCAGGCTCTGTTCGACACGCTTTGAAACCTCGTCAGCCTGTTCCTTCTGCATTACAGCAAGAAGCCATGCGGCATATCCGCCCGAAAGCGAATATGCGTCATAACCCATTTCCGATAATTGTTCTGCGGTATCTACGCTGAATTTTCCTCTTGCACAGCAGATAATCAGCTTCTGAGTTTTGTCCTCAGGCGGTGCGGCTAAAAGCTCGTCTGCCGAAACCGATACAGCACCCTCCATAACGCCGTACAGCTTTTCCTGCTCACTGCGTGTGTCATATAAAATATAGCTGTCGGGGGAGAGCCTTTCAAGCTCGCTTACGGTTATTTCCAAAGTTATTTTCCTTTCCTTATGCCATTGTCAGCACATGGCTGAATAAGTACAGCAGACCCATATATGACAGCGTGCCTGCCGCCATGCTTACGAAAGTGTTATGCCACAGCTTGTAGCTTCCGCCCGTTATAACAACGGCAAGAAGTCTTGGAATTCCTACGCCGAACATATTGTCGCCGATGTCCTTAAGGCAGTAGATTATAAGTATCGACATTATCATAGCCGGGAGCGACTTTTCTATGCGTTCGAGCCACTTTGGCATTTTTCTGTTGCCGTGAAAGATCACAAAGGGCAGCGCACGCAGTGAGAATGTGATAACAGCACTGATAACTATCGCTATCACCATCTGCAAAGGCGTCATAGGAGTTGGTGTCATATCTTCCGATCCTCCTTTTCATCGGTGATAATATCTTCCGGAGAAGTAACTATCTCTGTTTTTTCATCTGCCGTTTTTACCTCATCGTTATCCTTTCCGCCCTTTTTCTTACCGAAGTTTGTATTTGTTATCAGCAGTAAAAGCGCTGTGGATAAGAGCAGAGCAGGGAGCATAAAGCTGTTCTGACCGAATATAAGCAGGCACAGCACGCCTACACCAAGACCGATAAGCGCAGGGGAGTGCCTGTCGGCGTGTTCCCACTTGTCGATAAAGATAATGACGAACAGCGCCGTCATGCAGAAGTCAACGCCCTCAAGCTGAAACGGGAGCAGCTGTCCGATAACGCTTCCCAGTACCGAAAAGAACGTCCAGTAGAAATGGCTGAAAAGCGCAACGCCGAACATGGTGCTGTGCTTGTCGTCCTCAGGCATATAGTCGAGCGTAGTGTTTACCGCATACGTTTCATCCGTCATCGAATGTATCATATACAGCTTACGCTTTCCCATAGCGTTAAAATCCTTCAGAAATGTAAGACTGTAGAAGCTCTGCCTGCTGTTTACAAGCAGAACAGTGAGCGCCACCGTAAGTAGTGACGCTCCGCTGCTGAAAAATGTTATAAGTAGGAACTGGCAGGTTCCGGAGTAGAGGAACAGACAGGAGAACAGCGAGTAGTACCACTGATACCCTGCCTCCGCCATCATCATTCCGTATGCCATACCTAAGAACAGATAACTGCACAGTACAGGCAGGCTCTTTATGAAAGAGTGCCTGATAAGTTGCTTTTTTGTCATTTGGTTTATGAAGCCGCCCTTCCGTAAATACTGAGTATCTTGTCCTCGACCGCACGGGCAAGCGCATTGTGTCCGTTCTCGTCAAGATGTTCGCAGTCTATACTGCTTGGTTTTGCGTGGTCGGAGGCGGCAAGTATATCTGTACCGTGCTTTCTTGCGACCTTTGCAAAGGTGTATTTCAGATTTCGTGAAACGGCGGGCGAGCCTGCGTCAAACTGAGGATCGTATCTTTCCTGCCATACGTCATTCCCAAGCTCTATAGGTGAAATGAGCAGGACACGGCAATTACCGGCATACGCTCTTACCTGCTCGATAAGACGCTCCGCACCGTGCGCAATCGTTTCTGCGTCAGCGTTATAAACCGGCTTGCAGTCGTTCGTTCCGAGCATTATAATGACCATATCCAGCGGAGCGTGGCTTTCAAGGAATACGGGGAGCAGCTTGTCGCCTGCTCTGCCAATCCTGTCGGGGTCCTCAAAAACCGTTGTTCTTCCGCAAAGCCCTTCCTCTATTATCTCATAGCCGCTTTGCTCAAGGTCGTTTCTTATAATGCTTGTCCAGCGTACACCGTCGGCAAATCTCCTGTCAGTGCCGGGGATAAGCCCCCATGTATTCGAGTCGCCGAAGCAAAGTATCCTTTTCATTGTTCTCACCTGCACTTAAAGTTTTTATGAGGAGCTTTTCGGCTCCTCATAAACTGTATTTATATATCTTTCTCAGCTTTTCTTTACTTCGCCGCCCTCTACAACGAGTGTTTCCTTGTAGTCTGCACCGTATGTGTCTGTAAGAGTAGCGTCATAGTCTGCGTGGAAGAAGTTTTCCTTGCCGAGCGTCTTGATTTCATCGTTTATCCAGTTAAGGAGCGTTTCGTTGCCCTTTGTAACAGCAGGAGCGATAGTATCCTGGCTGCCGAGTGAGTCAATGCCTACAGTATAGCCCTTGTTCTGCTTTGCAAATGCGATAACCTCTGTGTTGTCGTTAGCCCACGCAACACCGTTGCCGTTTTCAATAGCGCTCTTTGCCGTAGCATAAGAATCATACTTCTGGAGCTTGATGTCGGGGTAGTTCTTTGTGAGATAAAGCTCAGCCGTTGTACCCGAGATAACGATCATCTTGTCCTCAGCCTTCCAGTTGTCAAGCGATGTGATAACATTGCTGTCGGGTGAAACAACGCCGAGTGCAACGTTCATGTAAGGAAGTGCAAAGTCAACCTTTTCCGCTCTTTCTTCTGTTACAGTGAAGTTTGCAAGGATAATATCAACCTTGCCTGTTTCAAGGTATTCAACACGGTTAGCTGCCTCTGTCGAAACATAGTTTATCTCAACGCCTAAATCCTTGCCGAGTCTGTTTGCAAAATAAATGTCATAGCCCTGATATTCGCCGTTCTCATCAACATAGCCGAAGGGGTTCTTGTCTGAGAATACGCCGATGTTTATCTTACCGCTTGCCTTTATCTCGTCAAGTGTGCGGTAAACCTTCGAGCCTGTGTTGCCGTCACTGCCGCCGCTTGTTGCGTTTGTGCCGCACGCTGTGAATGAAGCTACTGCCGCAGCTGCCGTAAGACCGAGTGCTATCAGTTTCTTGAAGTTTAACTTTTTCATTGTGATTATCTCCTTTAAATATCTCTCTTTATTCTGCGAGTTCTTTCTTTGCTCTTACCGAGTCGAACTCAAATGTGTTAAGGAATTGTTTTGCCCTTTCTGTCTTAGGATTATCAAAGAACTCATCGGGCGTTGCTTCTTCCACGATTTTTCCGTTGTCGAGGAAGATTATTCTGTCTGCTATCGCTCTTGCAAACTGCATTTCGTGTGTTACTATCAGCATTGTGCGACCCTGCTTTGCAAGATCAAGCATAACGTCAAGTACCTCACGAACCATTTCGGGATCGAGTGCCGCAGTTACCTCGTCAAAGAGCAGTATTTCAGGGTGCATACAAAGCGCACGGACGATAGCCACACGCTGCTTCTGACCGCCGGAAAGCTCTCTGGGGTAGCTTTTAGCCTTTTCTTTAAGTCCTACTCTTTCGAGCAGTGACATTGCTTCTTGCTTTACCTCTTCTTTATCCCTTTTCTGTACCTTGCACGGTGCAAGAAGAATATTGTCAAGCACCGTCAGGTGAGGGAACAGGTCATAGCTCTGGAACACCATTCCTATACGCTGTCTTAAAAGAGGAAGCGTCTTGCTGTTTCTTTCGATTACATCGCCGTCAAGCGTTATACTGCCTTCCTGTATCGGCTCAAGTGCGTTTATACAGCGCAGGAGAGTTGACTTTCCGCAGCCGCTCGGTCCTACTATTACTATGACCTCGCTCTTTTTTACGGAAAAGCTGATACCGTCAAGTATCGTTGCGTCATCAAAACGCTTTACAACGTTGTCTATTGTTAATAATGCATCTGCCATACGCTTTAGCTCCATTTCTTTTCAAGGTATTTTGCAAGCATACTTATCGGCCAGCAGGCGATGAAGTATAGCAGGAATACCGTCAGATACACTCCGAATGCACCATTCGGACTTGTCATTCTGTTAGCTTCTATTATCTGCTGTGCGACCTTCAGAACCTCTACAACACCTATCATAAGGATAAGGCTTGTCGTCTTTATCATTCTTGTTATCAGGTTTATCGAAAGCGGTATGAGCCGTCTTATCGTCTGCGGTATGATAACATAAAGATAAGTCTGTGTATTCGTAAGTCCGAGAGCCTCACTGCTTTCATACTGATGCTTCGGTATTGAGATAAGTGCGCCTCTCACAAGGTCGCCCATTTCGGCAGTGCCCCATAATACAAATACTATTATAGAGGCCGCTTCGCCCGAAAGATCCCAGCCGAAAGCTCTTGTCGTTCCGAAGAACATTATGAAAAGAAGCACAAGCTGCGGCATTATTCTTATAAATTCAAGATACACACGAAGAACGGCTTTCAATATCCTGTTCTTCTTTGTCATAAGTACGCCCATTCCGATGCCGAGCGGTATGCTTATCGCAACGGATACAAGGCTTATCCAGAGCGCCGTCCACAGCCCTCCGAGAAGTCTTATGAAGTTCGTACCCTTGAACAGAACGTCTATTCCGAGATTAACCGCCAAATCCTGCACGGCGTACCCTCCTTTCAACTATCGTTCCGACAATTGAGATCGGAAGAAGTATTATTAGATAGAAGCCGACCAGCAGGCACAGAGCCTCGGTGGTATCGTTGTACATTCCCATAAGATCCTTTGCCATAAACATAAGGTCAAGCAGGCTTATCGCACTGAACACGCTCGTTTCCTTCATAAGAAATATCACGTTTGCGACAAATGCCGGGATACTTACCGACATTGCCTGCGGAAGTATCACATAACGCATTGCCTGCATTTTGTTCATTCCGAGAGAATAGGCGCTTTCTGTCTGTATCTTGTCTACCGATTCAAGTCCGCTCCTGAAAGCCTCCGCCATGTAGCTTCCTCCGAGGAAGGCAAGTCCTGCGATACCGCAGGTTTCGGCGTCGGTCGGTATGCCGACTTTAGGCAGTCCGTAATAGATGAAAAAAAGCTGTACTAAAAGCGGTGTATTGCGGCTGATTTCAATGTAGACGGAAACTATACGGCGGATAACCGGTACCTTGTAGTACTGAACCACTGCGCATATAAGCCCTATGATGATCGAGAATATTATACCAAGAACACCGAGCTTTACGGTCAGCAGTGCGGCTTCCCCGAACAGCGGCAGGTACTCAGCGATAGCGTTAAGATCCATACCGTCACATCCTTTCAATTTACTGAGCCGACGGCAAAATAAAAGCCGGGGCTGTTACGCTCCCGGACAAATGGCAGTCGCCGCAGTGCTTTTACGGCTGTATGACAACAATGCCGCTGCACCCAAATGCCATTTTACTTGTCCGGGAGCTGATACAGCAACACATTATTTTGTTGTGCGTTGATGAAATAGTAGCGTACATTGTATTTCCTCCGTTTGTTTCAAAACTTATAATTCACATCGGTTTTGTTCCGATGATGCTATTATACTACCTAAAACCTACTTTGTCAATAGGTTAAGGGTGTTTTATTGAAAATTTTTTTGGAGGTATGATTCAGTGTATGCGGTTTTCGGGATTGTTGTGCGGAATTAACGGGGTATAATCCCGATTAAATTTCCTTGTGGATATACATTCTTGACGTGGAATTATCATCGGTTTCAACGTCACAAAGATAATCCCAGCCGTACCGCTCATAAAATCCGATATGGTCGGTTATAAGGTACAGCGTGTCGATTCCGCTTTGTTTCATATTCTTGCAGACAAAATCCAGAAGTTCGCCCGCTATACCCTCGCTGCGTCTGTCGCTTTCCGTATATACGGCGCAGACATTCGGCGCAAGGTCAAGCCTTTTATGAAAATCGTTTTGTATAACTCCCATTCCGCCGATTATCCTGCCGTTATCATCGACAGCGGCATACCACTGCGGTACGGGAGCATTGCTTTCAAGACACTCGTCCATGCTTGCAATGTAAGCCTTAAGCGGTATATCCCATTTTTCGTGGAACCACTGAGCCATTACGTTTTTAAGCACAGGCTTGTCGGAAAGCCGTGTAATTGTATAACTCATTCCGATTTACCTTTAAGATATTTCTTACTATTCCTATCGGTTTTCAACGGTGTGCTTAACATACAAAATTAATTATAGTATAATACGGGGAAAAATGCAAGTAAAATTTTCGGGTGAAAATCACGTTTTTTTGTGGCAGAATGTAAAGTTGTGATATGCCTTTACAACACAGCAAAAAAATGCTAGAATAAGTATAACCCTATTACGAATACGAAAGGAATTACGGTTATGAAAGAAGTATCGGTAGAAGAACTGAAATTAAATCCCTCCACGCTTATCGGCAAGGAGTGGGCGTTGCTCACAGCAGGAAACAAGGACGGCTATAATACAATGACAGTAAGCTGGGGACAGATGGGCGAACTGTGGAACAAGCCCACAACAGTAGTCTATATCCGCCCTCAGAGATACACTAAGGAATTTGTTGACAAGAGCGATTATTACACACTGTCATTCCTCCCCGACGGACACAGGGAAGCGCAGAGCTATCTCGGCTCGCATTCGGGCAGAGATGAGGATAAGCTGGCAAAGACCGACCTTACAGGCACTGCAACGGGCGATTACGCTTATATAGAGCAGGCAAAGCTTGTGCTTGTCTGCAAGAAGCTGTACAGACAGCCTATGACCCCCGATTCTTTTATAGACAAGTCGCTTATCGGAAAGTGCTATGCCGCAGGCGATTTCCACGAGATGTATGTTGGCGAGATAGTTAAAGTGCTTGTTAGTGAATAACCGATGAAAAGGGCAGTGGTAATAGGCTGTTCGGGTTCGGGTAAAAGCGTGTTTTCGAGAAAGCTCCGTGACGCCACAGGATTATCGCTGTACTATCTTGATATGATATGGCATAAGCCCGACGGCACGAACATTTCACAGGAAGAATTTGACAAACAGCTCGACAGCATAATATCCCGTGACAGCTGGATAATAGACGGCAACTATCAGCGCACTCTTGAAACAAGGATAAAGGCTTGTGACACAGTGTTTCTGTTTGACTTGCCGACTGAAATCTGCATTGAGGGCGCATTGTCACGCATAGGCAAAAAGCGTGAGGATATGCCGTGGTTTGAAAATGAGCTTGACCCTGAGTTCAGACAATGGATAGAAAGCTTCAGGGCAAATCAGCTCCCCGAAGTATACAGACTGCTTGAGAAATACAAAAACAACAGGGAGATAGTTGTTTTTCGCACAAGAGAGCAGGCGGATAAGTTTATTGAAAAAATCGTATAACAGCATAAAAGAAAGCTACCGTAAAGTTAATTGCGGTAGCTTTTTGTATTTTGATTTACTTTTTACACTTCCCAGCTGCCAAGATACTTTTCCTGTTCCCTAGTCAGCTTATCAATGGTAATGCCCCAGTATCTGAGCTTTCTCTCGGCAACCTCCTTGTCAACCTCGGCAGGAACGTTTACCGTCATCTTTTCGCCGGCTTTCAGCTTGTCCTTGTTCTTCACAAGATATGCGGCTGACAGAGCCTGTATAGCAAAGCTCATATCCATTATTTCTGCCGGGTGACCGTCGCCTGCGGCAAGGTTTACAAGTCTGCCCTCTGCGATAACATTTATCCTGTTTCCGTTAGCCAGCTTGTAGTACTGAATGTTGTTTCTTGCAACGCCCGTTTCAACAGCCATTTCCTTAAGCTTCGCAACATTTACTTCAACGTCAAAGTGACCTGCGTTTGAAAGGATAGCCCCGTCCTTCATATTAAGGAATGCCTTTTCTCCGATTACATCGTTACAGCCTGTTACCGTTACGAAGAAGTCGCCTATCTTAGCCGCCTCGACCATCGGCATAACCTTGAATCCGTCCATAACGGCTTCCATTGCCTTTATCGGATTTATCTCGGTTACTATTACCGATGCACCAAGCCCCTTAGCTCTCATCGCAACGCCCTTGCCGCACCAGCCGTAGCCTGCTACTACAACATTCTTTCCCGCAACAATCAGATTCGTTGTGCGGTTTATGCCGTCCCAAACCGACTGACCCGTGCCGTAGCGGTTATCGAACAGATGCTTGCAGTCTGCGTCATTTACAAGCATCATCGGGAACTTGAGCTGTTTAGCCTTATCCATAGCTACAAGGCGGATAATTCCCGTTGTGGTTTCTTCACAGCCGCCGATAACGTTCGGGATAAGGTCGGGATATTCGTTGTGGATAAGGTTTACAAGGTCGCCGCCGTCATCAATGATAACATTGGGAGCGATCTTGATAACCTCCGCCGTATGTGCGTGATATTCCTCCGCAGTAGCACCGTGCCACGCAAATACGTTAAGTCCGCTGTGTACAAGAGCCGCCGCAACATCGTCCTGCGTTGACAGTGGGTTACTGCCCGTGATATACATCTCTGCGCCGCCTGCCGCCATTACACGACAAAGGTAAGCCGTCTTTGCTTCAAGGTGTACCGAAAGCGCTACTTTCAGTCCCGCAAACGGCTTTGATACCGCAAATTCTTCTTCGATGCCACGCAGTAACGGCATATTCGCCTTTACCCAGTTTATCTTTGTTTCGCCGCTTTCCCACAGGCTCTCATCTCTTATAATGCTCATTTCGTTTTCCTTTCCGTTAACCGTCTATTCTTTTCATCGCTTTATTGCATTCAAAGTAAATGCGTTCCTCGTCCATTCCCTTTATCTCACGGCTTTCCATTAAGAACTCACCGTCAACCATAACGCTTTCGACCTCATATCCGCTCGCACTGTAGCACATAGCCGCAACAGGATCGTTCACAGGCTGAAGCGAGGGATATTTCATATCCATTATGGTAAGGTCAGCCGCATAGCCTTCTTTAAGTATTCCCGTGTTGTCAAAGCCTAAAGCCTTTGCGCCCGTTTCGGTAGCCATTTTAAGCGCCTGACGTGCCGAAACTGCTGTAGCACTGCGGCAGTTGCCCTTGTGCGCAAGGCAGATAAAGTTCATATCGCTGAACATATTCAGCGTATTGTTGCTTCCTGCACTGTCAGTGCCGATACACAGCTTTACACCCTTGCCGAGCATATCGGGTATTCTTGCAAAGCCGTTTCCGAGCTTTGCATTGCTGATAGGATTAGTAGCGGCATATACGCCTCTTTCAGCGAGAATATCAATATCCTCGTCGGATAGCTGTACGCAGTGAGCGGCAACCGTATGGAACTTGAACATTCCCATATCATCAAGATATTTTACAGGCGAACAGCCGTTCTGTGCTATGCTGTCCTCAATTTCCTTTACCGATTCGGAAAGGTGAATGTTTATGCCGAGACCGTATTCTGCGGCTTTCTCCATTACAAGCTCAAGATAGCCCCTGTCGGTAGTATAGATAGCGTGAGGACCCATCATGAATTTAAGACGCTTGTTGTCGCCATAGGTGCGCATATCGTACAGCGTATCCTCAATTCTTGTCTTTCCGCCCTCGTCATCTCTGCCGTTTCCTACAAGACCTCTTGATATTGTCGCTTTCAGACCGCTTTCGCTTATTGCTCTTGTAATGCAGTCACGGGCGATATTCATATCCAGAAAAGCCGTTGTACCCGTCTTTATCATCTCAAGGCAGGCAAGCTGTGTGCCGTAGTACATATCCTCGGCGGTCAGCTTGTCCTCCATCGGCATTATCCTGTCGAACAGCCAGGTGTGGAACATAAGGTCGTCCGCACTGTTCCTGAACAGCGACATATAGCTGTGCGTGTGGCTGTTTACAAGCCCTGCTGTAATGAGCTTGTCCCTGCCGTCAATCGTCCTGTCCGGAACAAAGCCGTTTTTTACTGCATCGTCACCGATATAGGAAATAACGCTGTCGCTTACCGCAATATCGCATACCTTTGCGGAAAATCCGCTTTCTTCGTCCGGAAGAATTGCGGTTATCCCTTTAAATAATGTATTCATATAAAGTCCTTTCGTCCGTTTTTTAATGGATAATTAATTATAGCATTTATGAAGGAGGATTGCAACCGGGGCAGACCTCCTTGTTCCGCTTTTTTGTTTGATTCCGGCAAGCTGTTGCCAATTGCGTTACAGCTCGCTTTGCAAAAACGGTTGAAAAAAGTGGAAATGCGTGGTATAATGAGTTGAAGAGGGCGGGTTAACTGCCCGGCAAATCGTATTTGTGGGGGAATATAATATAATGAAAATAATAGCTATTGGAGCTGTGACAGCAGGCGGAAAAACAACAGTCGTAAATGCGGTTAAAGATAGGCTTCCGAGAACATCGTCACTTCACTTTGATAACTACTCATTTGAAGGAGAAGTAGAAGATTTTTCAAAATGGGTGTCAGAAGGAGCAGATGTTCATGTATGGGACTTATCGCCGTTAAAAACTGATATTGATAAAATAGTCCGCAGTGGTGAATATGACTGTTTACTGTTGGACTATCCGTTTGCATACCAACATCAGATGATAAAACCTTATTTGGATTGTTGCATATTTATTGATACACCGTTAGATATAGCAATGGCTCGAAGAGTTCTCAGAGATATGAAAGATGCTACGTCAGATGAAATTTGCAATGAAATGGATACATATTTGAAATATGCAAGAACAGCCTATATTCAGATGGCGAAAAATCATTTGGCAACTTGCGATTATGTGATTGATGGTGCTAAAGAACTTGAAAGCATTATCAATGAAACTGTTGAAATAATTTCAAAAATCTAAACTTCCGATAAGTCGAGCAACTTGACACATCGGAAATGGAGGAGGAAAATTAAAATATGGATTTCGGTATTGATGAAATGCAAAAAATGCAGATAAAACTTCAGAACAAGTATAAAGATAAGTGGGAGCCGATTTGTCCTGAAACAGGTAAAAACAAGTTGCTTTGGATGATCGGAGAAATAGGCGAAGTGATTGATATTGTAAAAAAGAACGGAGGAATAGAAGCAGCGTCGGATACAGAGTTAAGAAAAGCTTTAGTTGAGGAAATGGCGGATGTTTTAATGTATTATAATGACGTAATGCTGTGCTATGGGATTACAGCGAATGAGTTAAAACAAGCATATACCGAAAAGTTTGAAAAGAATATGAATAGATGGTAGATTCTCGTTTGTTGAGCAATTTAACACATAGAAGGAGCACCCGTCATGATATGCACCCCAAAAGTTAGACACATTTGGAGGTGCATATCAGTCACTGTTGTTCCTTTTTATATTTCTGAGCCGCAAGGCTCTTTTTTATGTGGTTTACGATGTCAGCCCAATGGCATTTTGATAGGAAAATCGGTTGCATAAATTGGAAATGCGTGGTATAATGAGTTTATGAGGGAAGTTAATCTGCCCGATAAATCGGAATTTATGGTGAAATAATGTTTGAAGTGACTTTAGCGGATATTAGAAAAATAGCAAACGAATATAGTATAGATGAATGCCCTACTGCTTTTTATGAACTACAGCGATATAACTATGATGAAGAGAATAAGGATTCAAAGGAAGTACGACTTATCATCAAAGTGGTTTTTGAAAAGCATTCTGCTGTTGTTATCCGGTTCAAAAACGAACGGAATGTAACAAAGAAACACATTGAAGCCCAGTGTCGTTTTGCTGTTCAACTGTCAAAGGGCGGAATAAAAACTCCGTATATATACCATATCGACGGACATTACGCAAATGACTATCACATTAATGGGTATGATGTTATTGTTACAATAGAAGATTTTTGTGACGGAGAAGTAAAAGCAGTTGACGAAAAGATTGCTCGTATGACGGGCGTATTGCTTGCACAAATGCATAATGTTTCAGAGAAAATGAATCTTCATGTGTATGATAAGGTGATGTTTAATCCGCTTTTACGAAATGAATTATTCGATATATCCGTATTTTCCGAGAACAAAGAAATACTGAGAGAAATTGAACCGTCCCTCTACGATGAAATTGAATCAATAACAGAAAGTTACCTAAGAAAAATAGAAGTATTCAAGGAAGAAACTCAGTATGCGGTACAAGGAGATATAAGCCTTTGCAATCTGTATATCACTGACGATAGTGAAATGGGCGTGTTTGATTATAATAACAGCGGCGATAATGTGTTGTTCTACGATGTAATCATGCAGGCTGTTTTTGAATCAAGGCTTATGGACTATAAAGATGATTATCCCGAAAGAGAGCAGAATATTCTATCTGCTTTTCTAAACGGATATGATAGTGTACGTCCCTTTACAAATCTTCAAAAGGATATATATCCTTATTTGTGTGCAGTTATTTCTGCCTATTGGCTGGGCGATATGAGCTTTGATGAGGGGAATCTTAAAAGCCTAATAGAAAAGAAACAAGCAGATGCGATTTGCCGGTTTATGAATAATATGCGTAATCGCCTTATTGATTTACAAGAATTTCCGTTGTTCGGTTGAATCTTGATTTATCTATCCGATATATTCCCATTTATCGAGCACGTTAACATAACAAAGGAGCAACAACGGTTGCTCCTATTCCTATACACCCCGAGCCGCAAGGCTCTTTTTTATGCGGTTTACGATGTAAGCCCAATGGCAATTTGATAGGAAAATCGGTTGCATAAAGTGGAAATGCATGGTATAATGAACTTATAAGGGCGGATAATCTGCCCGACAAATCGGAATTTAATGTAGTAGGTGAAAATATGAACGCTGATTTCAGAATAAACGGAAAAGTGATAGAAACAGAAAGGCTCATTCTTAGACCATTCAGCCAAACCGATTTGGAAGATTTTTATGAATATGCGTCCGTCGAAGGCGTTGGTGAGATGGCAGGCTGGAAACACCATGAAAGTATTGCCGAATCTCAGATTATTATGAATTCATTTATCAGCAATGATAAAGTATTTGCAATTTGCTTGAAGGAAAACAATAAAGTAATCGGTACTGTTGGCATAGAAAAGTATGGGTTAGAAGATGCTTTAACAGAATTCGAGGATTACTACGGCAGAGAATTAGGTTATGTTTTGAGTAAAGACTATTGGGGAAACGGGCTTGTCCCCGAAGCTGTAAATGCAGTAATAGATTATTTGTTCAATGAATTGGATTATGATTTTCTGCTTTGCGGTTATTATAACTTTAATGAACGCTCTAAACGAGTTCAGGAAAAATGCGGCTTTAAACCATATCGTTCTTTGGCTATGACAACACAAATGGGAACAAAAGAACAAGGTACTTTAATGTTGTTGATGAATCCAAAGAAAAATATCAAATTGGTTTTTTCTCATCGGGAAACTTTAATCTTCGAATAAACGTTAAATTCCTATTTATCGAGCAGTTTATTACACTAAAGGAGCACCCACCCGGTCGCTCCTTTTCCTATACCCCCCCCGAGCCGCAAGGCTCTTTTTTATGCGGCGTTGCTCACGCACCCGTCCGAGAACGTTCTAACATTATTTTAATCCGCCGTTTCGCCTTGACGGCGGACATAAGTGGTGTTGTTATAACAACCTCAGCCTGAAATCGTCATAAGACGATTTCGCCGCATAAAAATGCGGCTTTGCTACGCAATGGCTGAGAACGTTTTAACATTATTTCATCGTGCTTGATGGTTGATGAAGTGCTTGACTGCACGATGAAATAATGTTATAATCTATTATGGTATGCTGTCTTTTATGGTATACTGTCTTTGAAACAGGACTTTGGATAAAGAACGGAGAAACAGCTTGACTAAAGAGATAAACAAGGAAGAACTGCTTGTTCAGCAGGAATATATAGAAAAAGTAAAAGCGATAAACGCAAAGCGTGAGCAGATGCCGCTGGCACACGTCCACAGCTTCGGCTGTCAGCAGAACGTGAGCGACGGAGAAAAAATAAAGGGTATGCTTGCACAGATGGGTTACGGCTTCACGCCCGAAACCGCATTTGCGGATCTTATTCTTTTCAATACCTGCGCTGTAAGAGAAAACGCAGAGGACAGAGTTTTCGGCAATATAGGCGCACTCAAAAAGCTGAAAGAGAAAAACAGAAATCTCATAATTGCGGTTGGCGGCTGTATGGTACAGCAGGAGCATATAGCACAGAGAATGAGAAAATCGTTCCCGCAGGTCGATATAATTTTCGGCACTCACGTTATGCATACCTTACCGCAGATGATATACGAAAAGCTCAGCGAGAACCGCAGAACGCTGTCTATCCCCGAGAGTGACGGTGTTATTGCCGAGGGACTTCCCGTTATAAGAGAAAGCAAGGTAAAGGCAAGCGTGCCGATAATGTACGGCTGCAACAACTTCTGTACCTATTGCATAGTTCCCTTTGTAAGAGGCAGAGAGCGTTCACGCAGACCAGAAGAGGTCATAGCCGAAGTAAAAGGGCTTATAAATGACGGATATAAGGAAATACTACTGCTCGGACAGAACGTGAATTCTTACGGCAAGGAATATGATTTCGGCTTTGCAAAGCTGCTTTCCGAGCTTGATAAGATACCCGGAAAATATAAGCTCAGCTTTATGACATCTCACCCTAAGGACTGCACGCACGAACTTATAGATACGATAGCGGACAGCAGGCATATATCGTATCATCTGCATCTGCCCGTACAGTGCGGAAGCGACAGAATTTTAAAGGAAATGAACCGCCACTATGACACGGCGCATTATCTTGAGCTTATCGAATATGCAAAAAAACGCATACCGAAGGTAGCGCTCACTACAGATATTATAGTAGGCTTCCCCGGCGAAACTTATGAGGATTTTCTCGGCACTGTGGAGCTTATGAAGAAGGTACGCTATGATTCCGCGTATACCTTTATCTACAGCAAGCGTGAGGGAACAAAGGCGGCGGCTATGCCCGACCCCATAAGCGATGAGGATAAGGGAAAGTGGTTCAGACAGCTTCTTGATGTGCAGAACTCTATCGGTGAAAAGGCTTACGAACGTTTTATCGGAGATGAGGTCGAGGTTCTGTGCGAGGGTATCGGCAGAACGGCTGACGGACTTATGACAGGCCATTCCCGCCACGGCGTTATCGTTGATTTCAACGGCACAAGGGATATGATAGGAAAGTACGTCACGGTAAGAATACAAAAGGCTCTGCCCTGGGCAGTCACAGGCGAGCTTGTAAGCGTGAATGACTGAATTTTCGCAATCGGTCGGGAATCCCCGTCAGATATATATTTTTAACAGCCGCAAAAGCGGAAAGAAAGGAAAAATACAAATGGACGCAATAAAAGCAGCAAGAGAGCTCGGCAAGGCTATACAGGCAGACGAGCGTTATGTACGTTATAACGAGGCAATGAAGGCAAATGACGCTGATATGGAGCTTCAGGAGCTTATAGGCGAATTCAACCTTGCACGTCAGAACGTAGCGCTTGAAATGAGCAAGTCAAAGGAAGAGCAGAACAAGGAAAAGCTCGACACACAGAACAAGGAGATGCAGAGATTATACACTCTCGTTATGCAGAACGAGCATATGGCTGATTTCACAATGGCAAAGGCTGATATGGATAAGCTGTTACAGGAAGTAAACGGCATTATCGCACTGTGCTGTGACGGTGAAGACCCTGATACCTGCGAGGTACAGGCAGGCGGTTGCTCAGGCTCATGCTCGACCTGCGGAGGATGCCACTGATTGCCTTGACTGAATGGCATTGATAGTATGGCATTGTAAGATTAAACAATAAAACCGAAAGGAATGAAACTCTTGAAAGCAGGAAACAGCGGAGAAAAGCTCACGCCTATGATGCAGCAGTATGTTGAAATCAAGGCAAATTACAAGGATTATATATTATTCTATCGTCTGGGCGATTTCTATGAAATGTTCAACGAGGACGCAATGGTAGCGTCAAAGGAGCTTGAGCTGACGCTGACATCAAGAGCGGGTACGCCCATGTGCGGCGTACCGCATCATTCTGCGGAGGGTTACATAAAAAAGCTGATAGATAAAGGCTTTAAGGTAGCTATCTGCGAGCAGACAACCGACCCTGCATTATCAAAGGGACTTGTAGAGCGTGATATAGTAAGGCTTGTAAGCGCAGGCACGGTCATAGAAGCGTCAATGCTTGAGGACGGCTCGAATAACTATATTTCCTGTATCTATGTCGGAGAAAACGGCACAGGTATGGTGTTTGCCGATATTTCAACGGGCGAGGTGCACGCAGTTGAAAAGGCAAATTCAAAAAAGACCGACGAGGATATAATAGCACAGTTCTCGCAGTATACCCCCGTTGAGCTACTATTCAATGCGGAGTTTCTGAATCGGAAACAGGCATATACTTTTATAAGGAACCGTTACGGAAAATGCTCTGCGGAACAGCTTTCCGATGAGGATTTTTCCATAGATGACGTATCCGAGATAACCGCACAGTTCGGCGGCACGGCAGATGAAATAGGCCTTGCCGGAAAGGACAACGCATTAAGAGCTTTATGCGCTTTGCTGCGCTATTTGTATAAGGCACAAAGAAGCGGAGCAAAACGTTTTGTAAAGCTGAACGTACACAGCAGCGGCGAATTTATGCAGCTCGGACTTGCTACAAGAAGAAACCTTGAGCTGACATCGACAATGAGAAGCGGTGAAAAGAAAGGCTCACTTCTGTGGGTGCTTGATAAGACCGATACCTCAATGGGAAGAAGAAAGCTAAGACAGTGCATAGAGCAGCCGCTTACAGATACGGCGGCTATCATACGCAGACACGATGCGGTAGAAGCGCTCATAAACAATTCTGCGGCACTGTATGATATAAAGACCGACCTTGCGAAAGTCTATGACCTTGAACGTCTTATGACGAGGATAATCTACAAGGCGGCAAACGCAAAGGATGTAAAGGCGCTCGGCGCTACCTGCAGGATACTTCCTCAGCTTAAAAGCGACCTGTCGCAGATAAGCACACAGCTGACAAAGAGCCTTGATAAGAAGATAAGCCCTCTTGACGATATTGCGGATTTAGTAGAAAGAGCGATAGCCGATGAACCGCCCGCACTGATGAAGGACGGCGGTTATATAAAGAACGGCTTCAATGAGGAACTTGACCGCCTGAGAAATATCACGGGCGGCGGCAAGGACCTGCTCGCTCAGATAGAACAGCAGGAAAAAGAGGCTACCGGCATAAAGAATCTGCGTGTCGGCTATAACCGTGTGTTCGGCTATTATATCGAGGTTTCAAAGGGCAACGTGTCGATGGTGCCCGACAGATATGTAAGAAAGCAGACGCTCACAAACGGCGAGAGATACATTACCGATGAGCTTAAGAAGATAGAAAACGAGATACTCGGCGCAAACGATAAGATACTTGCACTTGAGGCGGCGATATTTGCCGAGGTGCGTGAATTTATCGCACAGCGGCTCGACCTTATCCAGCAGACCGCCGAATCTGTAGCGGCGCTTGACGTGCTGTGCAGCTACGCCGTTGTATCAATAGAAAACAACTACTGCCGTCCGATGATGGCAAATGACAGCGTCATAGAGATAAAGGACGGAAGACACCCCGTTGTCGAGAAGATGGTCAACGAGATACTTTTCACCCCGAATGACGTTTACCTTGATGTTAAAAGCAACCGCCTTATGATAATCACAGGTCCGAATATGTCGGGTAAATCCACGTTTATGCGGCAAGTAGCCGTGATAGTCCTTATGGCACAGATAGGCTGCTTTGTGCCTGCAAGCTACGCAAGGCTCGGAGTAGTGGACAGGATATTCACCCGTGTCGGCGCAAGCGATGATCTGTCCGCAGGTCAGTCCACCTTTATGGTCGAGATGACCGAGGTTGCGACTATCCTTAACGAAGCGACCAAAAACTCGCTCGTTATCCTTGACGAGATCGGCAGAGGAACATCGACCTACGACGGCGTATCAATAGCAAAAGCGGTAGCCGAGTACATAAGTTCAAAGGCTATCGGATGCAAGACGCTTTTCGCAACGCATTACCACGAGCTTATTTCGCTAGAAAACGAGCTTGACGGTGTGCGTAACTACAGCGTAAAGGTAAAGCGCAGCGGCGAGGATATAAAGTTCCTGCACAAGATAGTCGAGGGCGGCACGGACGACAGCTACGGCATAGAGGTCGCACGCCTTGCAGGACTTCCGAAGAAAGTCACCGACAGAGCAAAACAGCTTCTTGCCGAACTTGAAAAAGCACCGAAAATACAGCGTGAGCTTGAACTCAGAGCCGAAGAAGAATCCGAAAGCCAGATTGACTTTGAGGCAACCGGCAGGCAGAACGTCATAGCCGAGATAAAAAACCTCGACCTTGACGATATGACGCCGAGAGAAGCTTACGCAAAGCTTGAAGAACTAAAAGCAATGTTATAAAGAAAAGGAAAATCAATGCCCGAAATCAGACTGCTTGATAAAAGCGTAGCGGAGCTTATTGCGGCAGGCGAGGTCATAGAGCGCCCGTCCTCCGTAATAAAGGAGCTTGTGGAAAATTCAATAGACGCAGGCGCACGGCATATCACCGTTGAGATAAAGCACGGCGGTATCAGCTATATGCGTATAACGGACGACGGTTGCGGCATAGCTTACGATCAGATGCCGACAGCCTTTCTCCGTCATGCCACAAGCAAGATACGCACAGGCGACGACCTTACAGGCATTATGACTATGGGCTTCAGAGGAGAAGCGCTGGCGTCTGTTGCGGCGGTCGCAAAGATAGAGATGATGTCACGGCAGGACGGCGATGAACTCGGCGGACGTTACATTATCGAAGGCGGCGAGGAAAAGGAGCACGAATCCTGCGGCTGTCCCGTCGGCACGACTATCGTGATAAAGGAGCTTTTCTACAACACTCCCGCACGACTTAAATTCCTCAAAAAAGACATATCCGAGGGTAATTTCATAGCGGCAACGGTCGACAGACTTGCACTTTCCCACCCCGGTATTTCCTTCAGATTCATAAGAGATAACAAAAGCGTCAGAATGACATCGGGCGACGGCTCGCTTTTGTCTGCGGCAAAGGCGGTATTTGGCAGACAGTTTGCCGACAGCCTTATTCCTGTTGATTTTTCGCTTAACGGCATAGACGTAAGCGGTTATGTTTCATCTCCGCTTTTCTGCCGCAACAGCAGAAGTATGCAGACGTTTTTCGTGAACACAAGATACATAAAAAGCACCACCTGTATGGCGGCGCTTGAGGAGGCATACCGTAACAGTATGATGGTCGGAAAATTCCCTGCCTGCATACTGGATATAACGCTTTCTCCTGAAACTGTCGATGTAAACGTACACCCCGCAAAGACCGAGATACGCTTCGCTTATGAAAAGCCTGTGTTCGATGCGGTGTATTTTGCGGTAAAGAACGCACTGGTGAACGCCGCAGACGATAAACGGCAGATAGAGCTCGAAAAACCGAAGAAATACGATAACGCAGACGATTATTTCAGGCACAACCCCGAAATAATAAAGCGTGAACAGCAGACGCTCACTAATATCCCCGTAACGCTTCCGCTTTTGTCTGAGGAACGTCCGGTCGTTGATATAAAGCCGGAAGAACCGGCCGAAACGGTAAAGGGTGAAAAAATATACGGCGACAGCACAATAAAGCCCGTTTCACTGCACAGCACACGCTCGGACTACAGCGCAAGACTCGAAGAAAACACAGGTGAAGCTATTGACGAAATACCTTTGCCAAAAGAGCCGCACATCCCGTCATATAAGGCGGTAAGCAGCAGTGTTGTTGTCACTGTTGACGATGATACGGACGATATTCCCGTAACAGCACCGCAAACTGACGAAGGCTTCAGATTTATAAATGCAAAGCCGGTAACGGTTGAAAGGATAGACGAGCCGAAGCCCGAAAAAACAAGTGTCCGTGTTATCGGAGAATTTTTAAAGACCTATATACTGTGCGAGGTCGGTGAAGAGCTTATAATAATCGACAAGCACGCTGCCCACGAACGCATTAGGTTTGAAAAGCTGAAAGAGGAGTTTATCACCACCTCACAGCTTCTTATAGACAAGACGGAGCTTAAACTTTCAGCTGCCGAATATGAGGCACTGCACGAGTATTACGAATATGTGGAGCAAAGCGGTATAGAGCTTGTTTTCTGCGATGACAGCACAGTGCAGATAACCGCAATGCCGTCCGTAGTGAAATGTTCGCCGCAGGAAATAGTAGCCGATGTCGCACAACGGCTTATGAATACTGCCACCGACCAGAAAGGCGCTCTCTTTGATGATATGCTTCATACGATGGCTTGCAAGTCGGCAATAAAGGCGCACGATGATACGGATATTCTCGAATTGCAGGCGCTTGCGCAGAGGGTGCTGAATGATAAGACTATCCGCTTCTGCCCGCACGGCAGACCGGTTATGACCTCGCTTTCAAAATATAAGATAGAACACTTCTTCAACAGGAGTTGAGTTATGGATAAACAGTTTATCGTAGTGGTATGCGGACCTACAGCATCGGGCAAGACCGCTCTTTCGGTAGAGCTTGCAAAAAGGCTTTCGGGCGAGATAATCTCAGCCGATTCCATGCAGATATACAAGGGTATGGATATAGCCACCGCAAAGCCGACCAAAGAGGAAAAGCAGGGCATACCGCACTACCTTATGGATTTTCTCGACCCGCACGACAGCTTTTCGGTTGCCGACTATGTGAAAGCGGCACACGGTATTATCGCAGATATAGCGGCAAGAGGAAAGCTCCCGATAATAACCGGCGGCACAGGACTTTATATAAGCTCTCTTATCGACAATCTGAGCTTTGAGGAAACCGAGTGCGACTACGCATACCGTGACGAACTGCGTAAGCTGGCGCAGGAAAATGGCAACGGCTTTCTGCTCGGAATGCTCCGTGAAACTGATCCCGAAACGGCGGAAAAACTTCACGAGAACAATCTCAACAGGATAATAAGAGCGCTTGAGGTCTACAAGACTACGGGAAAGACAATGAGCGAACAACAGCGCCTTTCAAGGCTTGCCCCTTCGCCGTATGAGCCGTGTATGATACAGCTTGACTATGACAGGGAAACGCTGTACGACCGCATAAACAGACGTGTTGACATAATGCTTGCCGAAGGACTTATAGACGAGGCAAGGCAGTTTATGAAACAGTCTGATTATCCCACTGCGGCGCAGGCGATAGGCTATAAGGAGCTTATGCCGTATCTTAAAGGCGAAAGCTCTCTTTCACCTTGCGTCGAGCGGCTGAAGCAGGAAACCAGAAAATATGCAAAGCGTCAGCTTACATGGTTCCGCCGTGACGAAAGAATCCATTATATCAAGGCTGACGGAGGAAAGAACTTTTCGCAGATTGTTGACGAGGCAATAGATTATATCGGCAGTGCAAGAAACAAAAGCAAGTGATATTCCCGTCTGTCGAAAAAATCTTCTCAAACTGTCATAAAGCTATGGAATTTTCAATCAATATGTGTTACAATATAAGTTAAGCTATCTGTAGCTGTGATTTATCACAAAAACAGTTATGATTTTATTTTATTTTATGTTCCGCAAAAAAAGCGGAGAAAAAGAAAGGACGTAATCAAAATGGCAAAGGAACTCAATTTACAGGACGTATTTTTAAATCAGGCGAGAAAAGAGAAGATACCTGTAACTATCTACATCACAAACGGCTTTCAGTTCAAGGGACTTGTAAGAGGATTTGACAACTATACGGTTATCCTTGATACAGACGGAAAGCAGAACCTGATATACAAGCACGCAATCTCGACAATAACACCGCTCAGAGCCGTATCAATCCTTGACGCATTTGACAAGGCAGACGGTGACGAAGCAAAAGAATAAGGTCATATGGACAGGACATTAACGACAAAGCTCATAACGATCGTTCTTGCAATTTTTCTGCTTGTAACAGTTGTGAGTCAGTTCTTTGTCGGCACCGAGCATTCATACAGGACAGAAGTGGCTCTGAGGTACGATTCGCAGGATACTATAGAGTTCTACGGTGTGTTTGCCCGTAACGAGCATACGGTAAGCCGCAGTACAAACGGTATCATTCAGTATGCGCACGAGGACGGCTCTAAGGTCGGAAAGAACAGCGTGATCGCAAATACCTACAGCTCGGCGTCTGATATCACGCTTACTGCGGATATCAAAAATCTGCAGAAAAGGATAGATACCCTTACCGATGCACAGAGCCTTGCAGGTACTGACAATTCACAGATAGAAGCGTTTGACAAGCTGATAACCGAAAAGCACAGCAAGCTTATCCGGGCTATAAACAGCGGAGATTATTCTGCTGTTGCCGATATAAAGTACGAACTGCTCAATCTTCAGAGTAAGCGTGATATGGTCAAGGGTAAGGTGACGGATTATTCATCTGTGATTTCATCGCTCAATGCAAGGATAAAGACGCTGGAGTCGAGAATATCAGCCGAGCCGGCAAGTGTATTGTCGGAAGAGACCGGCTATTTTGTAAGCAGTATCGACGGATATGAAAGCAAGATAACCTACGACAATATCGGAACAATTACTCCTGCCGAAATCGCCGAAACGGTAAAGAATCCAAAGACGGCGTCTGCATCCGGAGATATTATCGGTAAGATGATTGAGGACTATAAGTGGAAGTTTGCAGCAACATTCACCGAAGGACAAGCCGCCGTTCTTACCGAGAACACAAACGTGCAGATAATTGTCGGTGCAGATCAGTCCGAGATAACCGCAAAGGTTGAAAATATCGAAAAGCACGGAGATGATTATGTGGCGGTATTTTCGGCGGACGATCTGAATTCAACTATTGCGTCATCGCGCGTGGGACGTTTCAAACTGCTTGTCGACAGTTATAACGGCATACGCATAGCGTCATCTGCGATACACTTTGATAAGGACAATAATATAGGCGTCTATATCAAGAGCGGTACACAGGCACAGTTTGTGAAGATCGAGCGCATCTATTCGAGCGAGGACTATGTAATTGTCCGTGATACCACAGGTAAGAGCGGCTATCTGTCGCTTTATGACAACGTTATAGTTGAAGGGAAGGATCTTTATGACGGAAAGAATCTCTAAATCCGCCGAAGAAACCACACTTGAAGATATAAAGCTTAACTACGAGGCTGTAAGACAGAACGTGGCAGAGGCAATGGATAAGGCAGACCGCCGTGATAAGGTACGTATCATGGCAGTTACAAAGACAGTACCCTGTGAAAAGATAAACTATGCCGAGAGCCTTGGCATAGACCTGCTTGGTGAGAACCGTGTGCAGGAATTTCTCGGAAAATACGAAAATTATTCGGAAAAATCCGAAATTCATTTCATTGGGGGCTTGCAAAAAAACAAAGTAAAGTATATAATTGATAAGGTGAGTATGATTCATTCGGTAGACAGCGCAGACCTTGCGGCTGAGATAAACCGCAGGGCAGGTCAGCACGGATTGAATACAGACATACTGATTGAAGTCAATATAGGCGGTGAGCTGTCAAAAGGCGGAGTATCGCCAACAGAGCTCATCGAAACGGCAAAGGTCGTATCAGGGCTTGAAAACGTCCGCATAAGAGGGCTTATGACCATTCCGCCCGCAGGGGGCAATGAAAAGTATTTTGCGGCTATGCAGGAGCTTTTTGAAAACGCAAAACAGAAATATTCTTTCCTTTCCGGCATGGACACGCTGTCAATGGGTATGTCGGGGGATTATATATCAGCCGTAAAGTACGGCTCAACGATAGTCAGGATAGGCAGCGGTCTGTTTGGCTACAGGAATTATTCTATATAAACAAAAAACGGAGGTAAAGACCAATGAGCGCATTCGAGTCATTCAAGAATTCTTTTAAGAAGTGGGGCGGCCCCGATGAAGAGGACGATTACACAGCTGAACCCGAAAAGCAGGAAGCACCCGAGATGCCCGCACGCAGTGCAGGACAGTCCTCAAACTCAAGCAAGATCTATACTTACAACGCAAGCACAACACTGCACCTTGTTGTAAACAGACCCAAGAAGTTCAGTGACGCAGGTGAGATAGCAGAGCTTTACAAGAACAAGACAACAGTTATCCTTATGTTCAACAACACAAACAAGGATACAGCTAACCGTCTTATCGACTTTCTCGGCGGCGTAAGCTACATCACAGGCGGCGAAATAAGAAGAATAGGCGAAACTACATATGTACTTGCTCCTTATAACGTTGATATTTCAGGCGAGTTCATAGACGAGATAAGCAACATTTCAGGCGAGGACATCTTTGACGAAATAGGCTGAGATGACTGAAACCGGTTTGAAAAAAGACCTTATGAATGCGGCGAGGGATTGTATTAGCAATTCCCGACCGTATTTCACACGTTTTTTGTCTGAAAGCGAGTTTGCTCAGGCACAGGTGATAAGTTTTCCGAAAGATGTGACCGCAGTGTTCTGCGGCGGCGCGGAAAATCGTGATCCGCTCAGATGCTGTCTTGGGCTTTTCCCGTCGTTTTACTTTGAAAACGATGATATTTACGGATATGACGTCACGGTGGCAGAGATGTTTCCGATAAAGGCAGTTACGCTTGTCTATCGCCGTGAGGATACGATAACTCACCGTGATGTGCTGGGTTCGCTTATGGCACTGGGCATAGAGCGTGATACGGTAGGCGATATTTTTGTTGCGGAAGGCACAGCGGCTGTATTCGTATATGAGAAGATAGCTCCGCTGATCTCGGACAGCCTTACAAAAATCGGCAGGGTCGGAGTAACAACCGAAACAGATATAAAAGCAGGTTTTACGTTACCTGAAAGAAAATACGAAGAGCTTTCGCTGTCGGTGGCATCACTGCGCCTTGACAACATTGTCAGGAGCGTGACAGGCACCTCACGGACGGCGGCAGTCGAAAAGTATATTATGCCTCAGCTTGTACAGCTGGGCGGTACGGTCTGTACCGATGTATCAAAACAGCTTTGCGAGGGCGATATCTTTTCCGTCAGAGGAAAAGGAAAGTTCCGTCTGGAAAGCGTCGGCGGAACAGGCAGAAAAGGCAATATACATATTACAGTGAAAAAATACATTTAGGAGGATTTTTTCCGTGAATGCTAAAGATATAGTATCAAAGGAATTTGACACAGTAAAGCGCGGCGGTTATGATGCCGCAGAGGTAGACACTTTTTTAAAGGATGTTTCTATCGAATACAAGAAGATGCAGAATGAGAACGAAGAGCTTGAGAAGAAGCTTGAAGTTCTGGCAGAGAAGATAAGAGAGTACCGCAAGGATGAAGATGCGCTGAGAGATGCGCTTCTTATAGCCAAGAAGCAGGGTATCGCAGTAGTAAACGAGGCTAAGGAAGACGCTGAGAAGATAAGAAAAGAAGCCAAGGAAAAGGCGGACAAGACTATAAAGGACGCTGACGCACTTGCTGCAAAGAAGAAGGAAATTTCAGAAAAGAACCTTGCAGAAGCAAACGCCAAGGCTAAGCAGATCGTTGACGAGGCAAACGCTAAGGCTGACGAGATCCACACAATAATGATGCAGCAGACAGAAAGAGAACAGATAGTTCTCCAGCGTACAAGAAAAGAAGTTCAGGACTATACAAACAAGATCCTCGCCGCATACAGCGCTCATATCGAGAATATAAAGAATATGCCCAAGGCTTGCGAAAATGAGTTCGTGATCAATATGGCAAAAGAAGTTGAGGCCAGAAAGCCTGAGGACAGCGCTTTTGCAAAGAAGCCTGCACCTGCTCCGGCACCCGCACCTGCTCCGGCAGCTCCCTCGGTAAAAAAGCCTGAGGAAAAACCGGCAGTCAAGGCAGAAGCTAAAGCTGAAACAAACAAGCCTGAAGAAGACAAAGCTAAGAGTGATTCTGTGCTTTTCAGTCTGAAGAACGAAAAGGATGAAAAGAAGGCTCCCACAGCAGAGCTTGAGTTCGGCAAAAACAAGTAAATACATAGGAATATACGTCTGACAACGAAAGGAACTAAGAATAAATGCTATATATCGCTCTTGCGGTGACCGCAGGACTTATAGGGCTCGACCAGCTCACCAAGATACTGATTGACAGCAATATGGAGCTTCATCAGTCAATACCGATAATATCATTCGGAGATACACATGTGCTGAATATCACATATGAGAGAAATCCCGGTGCGGCTTTCAGTATACTTGAGGGTAAGCAGACATTTCTTGTGATATTCACGGCGATAATTATTGTCGCTATGCTCTATCTTATGATATCGAAAAGGGTCAAGCGCCCTACTTACGTCTGGTCAATGGCGCTCATTGTTGCCGGCGGACTGGGAAACCTTATAGACAGGGTTATAAGGGGTGAAGTGGTTGACTTTATTGATGTAAGGATAATCAACTTTGCTGTATTCAATGTAGCCGATATATGCGCAGTACTCGGCGCTATAGGGCTTCTCTTATTCGTTGTAATTGATGAGATAAAGGAACAGAAAAACAAAAGATCGGCAAAGAAGAACAAAAATGCCGATGACAAGGAACAGAACACTGCCGCAATGAAAGCAGAAACGGTAAGTGAGGAAAAATAACACCGCTACGGAGGGTAATATTGCATTACGAATTTACCTGTAAAACAGGCGGCGAAAGAACAGATAAATTTCTTGCTTTGCAGGATACAGGAATAACACGATCAGCAGCCGCCGCTCTTATTGAGCAGGGCTGCTGTCTTGTAAACGGGAAAAATGCCGCCAAAAATCAGAAACTGAAAGCGGGGGATGTTGTAACGCTGGATGTGCCTCAGGCACAGCCTGCAGATATTCTCCCTGAAAATATACCGCTTGATATAGTCTATGAGGACAGCGATCTGCTTGTGGTGAATAAGCCCAAAGGCATGGTTGTGCACCCCGCTCCGGGACACTACAGCGGAACGCTTGTCAATGCGCTGATGTATCACTGCGGCGACAGTCTTTCGGGAATAAACGGAGTTATCCGCCCCGGAATAGTACACAGGATAGACAGAGACACGAGCGGACTTCTGATAGTTGCCAAGAATGACACGGCGCACAATGTGCTTGCCGGGCAGATAAAGGTACACCGCTTCACAAGAGAATATATGGCTGTGGTGCAGGGCGTTATCAAGGAGGACGGTACGGTAAATGCCCCGATAGGCAGGCATAAGACAGACCGGAAGAAGATGTGCGTTACTACCGAAAACTCAAGAGAGGCGGTAACGCATTACTTTGTAGAGCAGACGTACAGAAACAATACGCTGGTAAGACTGCGCCTTGAAACCGGAAGAACGCATCAGATAAGGGTGCATATGGCGTATATAGGACATCCGGTCACAGGCGATGAGGTGTACGGAAACGGCAGTCCGAAGTGGCTGTGCGGTCAGTGCCTGCACGCAAAGAAGATAGGATTTGTCCACCCTAACGGGCAGTATATGGAGTTTGACAGCGAGCTTCCGGACTATTTTCAGAAGCTGCTGAAAAACCTTGAAACGCAGAAGACAGAGATATAAAACGGCATAAACAAAGGAAAAGAAGACTATGGATTTCAGAAATGTGATAATCATGAGCGACCTTGACGGCACGCTCCTGGACGACAAGAAAGAGATTTCGCCGAGGGATATGGAGTCGATAAACGACTTCTGCGACAAGGGCGGAATGTTCACGATAGCGACGGGCAGAGGCTACTCTATGGCACGGCCGGTTGCCGAAAAGCTGAAGCTGAGGATACCTGCGGTCATTTTCAACGGCTCTGCGGTGTACGACTTTGACAAGGACGAATTTCTGTGGCAGTGCGAGGTCACACAGAAAGCCAGAGATTACATAAAGCTGGTAATGGAAAAGTTTCCCGATGTGGGCATCGAGGTACTGCATAAGCACACGGTCTACGTCCCTGCGCTGAACGATGTGGAGAGGGCGCATATGGCGCTTGAGAATGTGCATGGCGATGTGTGCAGTCTTCACGATATTCCGCATGATGGCTGGCTTAAGGTGCTGTTTGCATACCCTGAGGACAAGATGCCGGAGCTTGTGAGGTTTATAAACGAACATTGTGCAGAGGGGACGAACAGGGTGCTGTCAGCGCCGTTCTTCTATGAGCTGTTGCCGGAAGGAGTGAGTAAGGCTTACGGTTATAAGCAGTTACTCAGAGTAACAAACAGCGAGGATAGATTCACCGTTGCGGCGGGCGACTATCCGAATGACGCTGAAATGGTTCGCAGTGCGGATCTGGGCGTTGCTGTAAGCAATGCGCATGATGATGTAAAGGCGGCGGCTGACATCATTATCGGCTCAAATAACGATGACCCGATGACGCATATAATTGAGAAAATAAAGCAACTGTAACGCATGGTACAAACCTGTGGTTCATTTTGGTACAGTTTTGGTATGATATCTGAAAAATATCCGCACAGCAGCGGCTTATCGGGAAAAATGGTTTGGAATACAATTTTTGTAAATGAAATGTCGGAGTGAATAGGTTATCTGAAAAGCAGAAGAAAAAGTTTGAATTGTTATTATAACTGACTAATAACATTATCGTGTTAAATTAATATTAAATATTTCAGTGATTTGTTATTGCTGATCCGGAAAGGAGAATTATATGAAACAGGAGCCTGATTACAAGCTGAAAAAACGCATGGAACGCATTGAGCACGAAAAGAAAATGAGCAGGACATATAACCGTAACTGGATCATATGTATCGGGTCACTGGCAATTATTATACTTGCGATTTTCGTGTTCGGGGGAAAATGATAATAATTTTGTCATAGAATTTGTTTTATTGTGTCAGTTAATTATTGACAATCGGAAATTGTAGTGATATAATTATGATAGTATATGGCGTAGATATTGCAATCGATCGGTGAGAGAAGTGCGTTGATATCAGGGACATTATATATGATATTTAAGGCATAGCTTGCTGTGAGGCACTGTGCCTTTTTTGTTTAATATATCTAAGGAGGAGATAATATGAAGCTAAGGAAAATAACTTCAGGAATAATGGCGGCGATTATGGCTATTTCTGTGGTAGGCACGCCGGTAGGTGATATATTCCCTGAAGTAAGTAAAAAAATCAGTGCGTCGGCGACACCCGAAGAAACTGCGCTTGTAAAGGTGAGTGCGACAGGGTACAGCTATACGATAACTCCGCTTCTTGCTCCGTTTAATGAATATTTCTTTGTAAAGACGGACAATCCCGATCCTACATCGTTCAGATTTGCAGATAAGACCAGTGTGTATATTGAAGATGAACCGAGCGTTATAAGTGCCGCATGGGATTCCTGGGACGATAAGCCATACCTTTATCAGGACATAAGATATCAGAACAAGAATAACGGCAGAGTGGACGGCGGTTATATTTTCTGCGGTTCGTATACTGACGGCGGAGAAATAGTTTTACAGACAAAGAGCGGTTCGGACAGTTATAATGTTACCTGGAACGATACCAAGATAAAGCTTAAACTTCCCGCTCTTAAAGATGATGTTGATTATCTGATTGACAGATATGCGACAAAATCGTCTTTCTTTGACAATATGGATGCGGTGCAGGAAGGATTTTCATCTATATGCCTTTACAGCGGCTCGTACATCAAAGGAAAGCTGAAACGTGCTACCGATTACTGGGGAATGTCAACATCGCCACATAAGGATCAGCTTTTCTATATCCAGTCGCCTTATACACGCGAGGACAGCATACCGCTTTTTGCCAGCGCAATATATCCCTACCGTTATGATTCACTCGGTTTCCCGAGTGTTATGTCAATTGTTGCAAAGCGGCTTGACAGCTCGGCTCAGATTTCGTGGAACGATGATTATCATTATATGGTGAATGTTACTTATAAGGGCAATACACGTTCATACGGAGGTCAGGGAAACGGCAAAGGACAGGGCATCAGCGAAGACAAGATAAAGCAATATTACACCTTCGGAAACGGTGGCACAAAAATTACTCTTGAAGGTACAAAGAAACTGCTCAACGAATACTCGCAGGTTGAAATGAAAGACGATATTCCCCGTGCAGGTTCAATAACGTGGAAGAGCATATATAATACCGTAGGAAATGGTTCGTGGGTGCGCCTGATAGAAATCACAGGTATATTCGGCGGCTCGCAGATAGGATACAGCTATCTTTACAGAAACGGCGACGGAAGTAATTTCTACACTGACAGCGCAGGCAACAGCGGATCTGAAATATACTGGGGCGGCGATCTCGGATACGCTTCGGACGTATGGGTCGACGGAAGATATGTTGACGCATGGGAAGGCTATGTTCCGGGCGAAAAGTTCGAGGATCACCCTCACAGCGATATACTGCTGAAAATGTCTGTTCCTCAGATAAAATACGAATATGAAAATATTTATAACGAGGAAACAGGTCTTTATGATACTGATTTCACTATAATTTCTGTAAGCGAGGTGCAGAAAAGCGTACTGTTCAGTTATCAGTCAGACAAAAATCTTTGGCGTTGTATTGATGTAGATAAATTATACGATGATGACTGTGCAAGTTATTATGATGTTGAGTATTTAGTGGGTGAAGGACTGCTTGACAAGAAATATCTCAGGGATTATGTGCTAACGTCTGATGATGTGGCAAAGCTGAAGGTTGACAGAAATACAAATAAAATTCCCGATGATTATTACATTTACGATCAGACGGTAAGACCCGGAACAAGTCTTAAAAATCACACGCACGACTATGTTACCGATTCTGTTGTAAAGCCTACATACACGGCACAGGGTTACACGCTTCAGAAGTGTAAGATATGTGGTGCGGGAAAAAAGATCAATTACACCGCAAAGCTCACACTTTCAAAGGTGACAGGCTTCAAGGTTAAGTCAATATCCAGTACTAATGTGACCTTGCAGTGGAACAAGAACAGTGCCGCAAGCGGTTACGAGATAGAGCAGTACAAGAGTGGTAAGTGGGTCAATGTTGCGAAGATAAGCGGCAATTCAACTCTTACTTATACTGTCAAGGGATTAAAAGCAGGAACAGCAGGTTATCAGTTCAGGATAAGAGCCTACAGGACTGAGGGCAAGAATAAGGCTTACAGCGGCTATTCATCGATAGTCAAGGTAAATACCAATCCTTACGGAGTAAGCGGATTCAAGTGTTCGTCAAAGACAAGCACCTCAGTGACATTAAAGTGGAACAAGGGCACGACTGCGAGCGGCTATCAGTTACAGCAGTACAAGGGTGGCAAGTGGGTGACTATTTACACCGGTACTAAGGCTACCAACACAAGCTATACTGTAAAGGGTTTAAAGGCAGGTACTGCCGGCTACAGATTCAGAATAAGAGCATATAAAACTTACGGTTCATCAAAGCAGTATGGTTCATGGAGCAGTGAGGTCAAGGTTAATACCAATCCTTACGGCGTTGGTGGATTCAAGGCTAAATACACAGCCAAAACCTTAATAACGCTTGGTTGGAACAAGGGTACGACCGCAAGCGGCTACCAGTTACAGCAGTACAAGGGTGGTAAATGGGTGACGATATCCACACCGAATAAGGCTACAACTGTAAGTTATACAGTAAAGAGCTTAAAGTCTAACACAAGCTATAAGTTCAGGATAAGAGCGTATAAGACCTACGGAAATACTAAGCAGTACGGCTCGTGGAGCAAGGAGCTGACGGTTAGAACGAAGAGGTAAGCGTTGAAAATCAAACAGTTAAATCGGGCATCGGTGTAAAAGCCGGTGCCTGTTTTTTGTGCAGTGAAATTTATCAGGGACTGCCGGCACACAAAGTCGCTCTGTGTCATAAATTGAAACGGGTACCCGGAAAAACTTATTTCAAGGAGGAAAAGCAATGGCAACATTCACAAACGTTGCTACCCTTTCGTATAACGGCACGGTAGTAAATTCAAACGTAACCACAGGCGAAATACAGCAGACGCTGTCCGCAACAAAATACGCCCTTTCCGAAACCTACAGTTCCGACAGCGATATAACCTATATCGTGAATATCGTCAACAACGGCAGTACGGTTTTTTCAAACCTTACGCTGACCGATAATCTCGGTGCGTATGCCTATGAAACGAATACGGTATATCCGCTGAGCTACACGGGAGATATCCGCTTTTTTATAAACGGCGTTCTCCAGACTGCTCCTACAGTTACCGCAGGACCTCCGCTTGTTATTACAGGCATAAATGTTCCCGCAAACTCGGAGGCTCAGATCGTCTATAAGGCGAAAACCACCGCATATGCGCCGCTTGATACCGAATCGTCTATTACCAATAACATTACGGTAACGGGTGGCGGAATCGCAGAACCCGTCACTGCAACCGAAACAGTCAATGCGGTTGTCGGTGCAATTCCTGATATCGAAAAGGCGCTCAACCCGCTCGTAGTCAGCGAAAACGGTCAGATAACCTATACGTTTACAATCACCAACAAGGGCAACACAGCGATCACACAAGCAGATAATGTTGTACTGCGTGATGTGTTCAATCCCATTCTGAACGGTATTACGGTAAGCTATAACGGCGCGCCTCTTGCCGATACGGGGTACACCTATAATGAAAACACAGGCGTGTTTGAAACAGCTCAGGGCGCAATAACAGTACCTGCGGCAACATTCACAACCAACGCCGACGGCACAATAGCCGTAACTCCCGGCAAAACGACAGTTACGGTTACAGGCACACTCGGATAAATTGTTATAAGCAAATAATCGGCGGAGCGGCACGGCACTATGCTGTGCCGCTCAAACTGCGGAAAAACCTCTTGTAAGTATAAAATGGGTGTCGGGCATTGCTTGCCAAAAGCTGTAAGTAAGGACGCTTATATCAGCTGAATCAAGCCGTTATGCATGGACGCACAAATGGCTGTCGATGCACAGACGCAACGGCGCAAACAGCTGACTTTGCAGAAATGCAAAACCGGCAGAGCAAGCAATGCTAAACACCCCATTTTTAACAACGATAGAGGTTTTCGTCTTGTACGCTTGTAAACATTTCCACTCACTTTTTACCGTTTTTCGCACGGTCGCAGGTAATGCTGTTCATCCCTGACATCGTGAGTAATAATATCAAAACCGCAGAGGAATACAACAAGGTAAAGAGGAAGGTGAAAAATCTTTCCGTTTTTATACATCAGATTTTGCTTTGATATCCAATATCTTTGTGTTGAAATATATGCTTAAATCGTGTATAATAAGAACATCTCCTGAGGGAGAAATACATAAGGAGGTCGTTACAATGTGCAATTTCTTTAACGTGTGCAGCTTTGCAGACCTTTGCAATGCTATAAAGGCGCTTTGCGGCAAGTTCGGCTGCTGATTGCGGCTATGTTCCCCGTTTCTCTGATCCGTTGAAACGGGAGGTATGATATATCATAAAAACAGCGGAAGCCTATGGTTGCCGCTGTTTTCATTTGTATATTTGTCCTCTGTTGCCTGCGTTTGTAATGCGGTTTCGCAGAGTTTGAAGTTTTATTGCATTCAGCCCCGTTTAGCGCATTTTCACCTCAATGGCGCACAAAAATGAAAAATCCCTAAAAACAGAAAAACCGCACTGCAAGCCAAAGGGCTTAACAATGCGGTTTAACGTGGAGCTTGTGACGGGACTCGAACCTGCGACCTGCTCATTACGAATGAGCTGCACTACCAACTGTGCTACACAAGCGAAAGCATTTGCATATTATATTACTTAGCTCAAAATGTACTTGAAATAAGTAACGGAATATGATAAAATATATATAGTCGTATTCGGGAGAACACCTCGAAATCGACTATATAATTATATCGTATTTTTATTTTGTTGTCAAGAGCTTTTTGACAGAAATGAGGCAATTTTGATAAAAAGGTCATCGGTTGCAAGAGCAGTGGGAGTTGTTGTCGGAATAGCGCTTATTGTACTTGCGGTTTTCCTTGCCGTTACTTCAATGCTGTTTTCTTTCGGCAGCGGTTCTGCACCGGATATATTCGGCTATAATGTTTACATAGTACAGGATAATGATTTCTACCGGCTTAAGGCAGGTACAGCCGCTATAGCGCAGAAGGTGTGGCCAGACGAGGTAAACAACGGAGAGCTTATAATATATAATCGGTATGAAAACGGCGGAGCACAGCTTGCGAAGGTAAATTCCTCCACGCTTAAGGAAGGTGTGATGAGTTTTGATGTTGAAACTCAAGGGGGAGAAAATATTACAATATCACAAAGTCAGCTTGTTGCAAGAGTTAACTATTGCAGTGATTTTCTCGGTGCGGTGATCGGTTTTGCAATGTCGCCGTTCGGCGTGATGACTATTGCTATACTGCCGTGTCTTGCAATAGTTGCATTCGAGATAGTCAAATTCATTTTCTCAAAGCGTCCGGTGCCTGAGGTCGAGCCGGTCAGGATCCAGGAAGAAACACCTGTATATGCGCCTGTTGTAAACGATAAGCAGGAACAGGTAAAGGTTACTGCTGATAAGGCAAAGTTGCCTTCCTTATCGGATAAACCGGGTTTGCCGCATAAACCGCTTGCTGACGGCGTACACAGCAAGACCGATGAATTTACCGACCGCCTAAGGGCAAAGCACAGTGTGGCTGATACAGCCGATGAGATCAAAGACAAAGCAGATTTTTCGGATGCCGCAAAACGCAGAATGTCGGCAGACAGAAAGCAGACGGAGAAAATTGCAAAACCGGCAGAATCTGTTACAGATCCTGTAGCGCATGTCGGCAGACCTGCCCGCAGAGCTGCTCAGGTTCAGGAAAAGACAGAAGCGGATAAAATGTCTGTACCTGCTAATAAGGAAAAGCCTGCGGCGGGATCGGAGCCAGATATATCGCTTGTGTTCAGAGATGACGAGGACAAGAGATATGATATAGACGATATTCTTGCCGATATAGAAAAACGGCATCATTGACGGGCTGAAACACAGAAAGAAAAGTAAGAACGAAAGAGAGAGCACTTGCAATGAACAAAAAATCAGATACTGTGAATTCCGAGCTTCGTGACAAGCTGTTCATCGTATTGGCAATAACCGGCTGTATATCGAATATAGCGGGATTTACCGCAAATGCGGCGATATTCGGATTTACTCCCCAGACCTTATTCTGTGCGGCTTGTGCACTTATAATTATAGCATCGTCATTAGTCGGTTTTCTGACCGGAAGAACCTATGTCGCTACGATTATAATACTTCTTGTGCTTGGGTTTGTCGAGTTCCCGATATTGTATATCTCATACGGCGCAAGTACGGCGGTGTATATGCTTGTTGCGGAAATCGGAATTATCACTTTTATGAAGCCGGTGCACAGAGTTGTAATGGGGGCGGCGGTGTTCGTTGCAGATATAGCCGCATTTGTTGTCAGAAGCAGATTTCCTCAGCTGAATATGGCTAATGACAATATGGAGCTTGACACGCTGTTTTCATTCATTATAGCATTTATAGGCATAATGGTTGCGGTCGCAATAGTAATAGTTCAATATGAACGTCAGGCAAAACAGCTCAGTGAAATGGGTGAGGAGCTTACTCTCGCTGTGAATACCGATCCGCTGACCGAGATAAGAAACCGCCGTTATCTTATGCAGTATCTTGAAAAACAGACGGCGCAGATGGACAATGAAAAGCACTGTGCGGTGCTTATAGACCTTGATCTGTTCAAGTCTGTAAACGATACATACGGTCATGTGTTCGGAGATAAAGTACTCAAGCAATTTGCAGATACGGTAAAGAAAAACCTGGGAGAAAACGATCTTATCGCACGTTTCGGCGGCGAGGAATTTATGATACTTTTCGGAACGGACAACGAGGAAGAGATCATAACGACAATGGACACAATCAGCAAGGAGTATGCGATTTTCTCGGAAAAAGAGAAAGGCAAGGAATTTACATTCAGTGCCGGAGCGGCGATTTACGGCAAGAACAGTTCTATAACCGATATATTCACAACCGCCGACAAACGATTGTACAAGGCTAAAGCGGCAGGAAGAAATATGATCGTGATGGATTGAGAACAGAAAGATATAATGCCCCACCTCACCGGTGGGGCATTCGGTTTGTAATAGTGTTTATACTGAACAACATATTCGTAAATCATATCTTAGATAAGACCGATATCAACGTTTTCTTTAGCACCGAACTCAGTGGTGAGCGATCATATAGCATATGCTGTACATTAAAACGGACAAGAAATACCCGCAGAATTTTCGTAACTCTGCGGGTAATATATTCAGTTTATATCTACAAAATCAAAGCTGTTGAAAAGTATTTCAAGAACGCTTGCATACGTTCTTTTGAAATCAAAAGTAAGTCCGTTTCCGTCGGTAAGAACACCGCGTTCACAGTTCTTGCCGCTGAATACAAAATATTCATTCCACGATGAACCGTCATAATAATAGGTTATTGTAATACCGCTGTCAAGATCACCGGTGTAAGTGCCGTTAAGTACACCGGTATCATTTGAGGAAAAATACTTGACAGTCTTTGAATCGTTGTCGAACATATAATATACTGAATATTCACCGAGATCACGCTCATAAGCGTAATCATACACTGCTCCGGGTGAGTAGTCATCCTTTACGGCGTCTGCGGAACTTATGACTTCGGAAGAAGCGGCAGAAGAACTCGTTACAGACGAGGCAGAATTATCTGAAGAAGCTGAAGATTCTTCAGAGCTGATATCCTGACTGTCTGAGGAAGAGCTTTCGTTGCCGGGCGTTTGATCATAAACGCCTACGCTAAGACTTGTGCAATGAAGATTTACTTTGTATGTGCTGTCGCCCGATACGTTTACATTCAGCGTTCCCTTGACTGTGTTGTCATCTTCGCATTCAAAACGGAATATGTGCCCGCCCTTTTTCAGCGTACAGGAATAGGTTTCTGTAGTTCCGTGAGCTAATGTTCCGAGTAAACTGTCATCTGCGTATATTTTTACGTTGTACTTGCTGAAAGCTATATTCCTGTCGCAATCTGCAACCAGTTCAACTTTATATTCCGGTACTCTTATAGAAACCGAGATTATATTATTGCCTTTATAGTCGGCTGTGATCCTGTAACCATCTTCGTTTTCAGCCGAATAGTGCTTTTCGTTTTCATCCTCGTTATACACATAGCCGCCTTTTTTTACTTCTGCCACATAATCCTTGTATTTGTCGGCTGATATTCCGCCGAGATCCATTGATAACAGATCTTCGGAGTTTTCATTGATACAGCCGTTTTTATATTCAGGCTTTGGTAATAAATCGCCGAGAGGAGTGTCAGGCCATTTGATGTTATTGAGCGTCGGCGGGGAAGTAACGTCAATGCTCATTGTTGATTCATCCGGGTCAAAAGTAATCGATACACGGTAACCTTTGCTGTTGAAAGCACTGTATGTAACATCGCTTTTTTCCGGATCAACACTATAGCCTTTGTCTTCACAGCCGGAAACATAACTGTTGAAAGTTCCGGCATTGATACCATCAAGTCTGACGGTAAGTTCTTCCGCAGTATTGACCGTTATTTCACCTTTATCGGTGGATGGATCCGGCAATCCTGCCGATACAAGAACAGCATCCGACCAGTTGAAACGAGCCTCAGACGATTCGGGCGTTAATGACGAAGAGTTGTTTTCCTGTGCTTTTATGATAAACAATACAGTAAATCCAACTATAAAAAATACAACGGCGAATATCGCAAAGCCGATAACAAGTTTCATATCTGATTTTTCATTATCCGGTTTATCTATGCCTTTTTCTGTTTTGTCAGATATATCAGAAAGCTCATATTCGGTTTCCGGCTCGCCATTTTCTTCATCGGATAATTCGTGATGGTTGTCTGTTATTCTGATATTAGATTTGTCAGGTCTGCCTGCTTTGTTTTTGCCGGTGTGCGCCTTCTCGTTTTTGTTCTCATCTTTGTGTATTACCTGTGCTCCGCAATTAGGGCAGGAGTCGGCGTTATCGGGAATGATCGAGTCACAGTATTTACATTTCATTGATATAGTCTTCCTTATTTTATACAGTCGGTATCGGCGGCGGAACAGGTCTGTTTACAAGAGCGGCAAGCTCTGCAACCGAGTCTGCTCTTGCCCAGGAAGCCATACCGTTTTTCCATACAAGCGTTTCGGCTGTGAGCTGGCCGTTTGCGGCAAGCTGAGCCATAGTGTTCATATCATAAGGTCCTGTTGTCTGACCGTTTACGGCTATATGATAAGTAACCGAAGGTATCGGTGGGGGAGTGCCGGGTGTCGGCTGAGCAGTGGGGTTTACCGCGCCGCTATTTGTCATACCGGCATTATTTGTTCCGTTTATGCCGCTCATGGCGTTGTTCATAGCGCCTGCCATATTCTGACCGACAACACCGCCAACAGCCATAGCCGCCATCATAGCGGCAGGGTTGAAGCCTGCGCCGCCCTGTCCGCCGAGATCTACACTGCCTGCACCGTTTGCACCCATCTGACCGAGTGCCTCTGCGCCTGCTATGCCGACATTAGCCTGCAATTCGGACTGGAATGCTCCGAGGTTTGCACTCTGCGTCTGCTTGTGCATTGCATACTGTCCTTCCTCACGCTGAACACGGAGCGACTGCTCGTAGTTTTCGGCTTCTATACGCTGTTTGTCGTGAATATTCTTGATGTTTGCGGCGGTCTGAGCCTGAATTGTATCGCTTGTTACCTTGCGAGTTACCGCCATAAGCTGTTCGTAGCCGTCGCTTGTTTTATCTATTTCTATGGAATTAATATCAACACCGGATACGGTAACTCCGAAATTTTCACGGAGCCTTTCTCCTATGTCGTATTCTATTTTGTCGTTGATAAGAGCAATCTTGCTTTCAATCTGTATAACAGGAATGTTGTTCTCCGCAGGAGCGGCGGTCACCGCATCTTTTATATAACGGCAGATAGCGTCTTTTATCTGCTTGTTGAAGTCGTCCGTTGAGAACTGTGTAAGGCGATGAAGCTTTACGAATTCACGATAGTTTGTTATCCTGAAGCTGACTGTTCCTCTTACGGCAACCGGCACGCCGAAATCCATAAATCTCGGGTCGTAAACGTCAAAATACGGTATTCCGAACTTTGTCTGAATAATGTTCGCCGTATTGATAAAGTAAACTTCAGCCTGGAACGGTGTACCGCCTGCGTAAGCAAGTCCTACTATGCTCGCAAGTACGGGCAGATTGCCTGTGTCAAGCTTTCTGTCGCAAGGACCTTCAATAAAGTCCTCCATAATGCCGTCGGGACGCTTGTAAACAAATACAGCTACCTCGCCGTCCTTTACACGAAGTGATGAGCCCCAGCGTATTGCATTTTCACGGCTGTTATTGTTAATCTCTGCGCCTGCCGGACGCCACTTCCATATAAGATACGATTGTTCGTCACAACGTATCTCATCCATAAATCCGCCTGCTTTTGGTTTACCGAATAATCCCATAATATTTCTCCTTGACAGAACGTAAAAAATGTATTACTTCTTTTTTGTCTTGAACATTCGTGTAAGCATAATGATTGCACTTATAACTGCAACGACCAATATCAAAATATATCCGACGCTGTCTTTGTCGGCACATCTCGGAATCAATAGCCCGAAGCAGACGAGCAAGCCGATAGTTGCTATGAATTTAGGCATAGCCGAATCACATCGTGTCATCGGAGGAATAATAATCGCACCGAGAATAAGGTCAAGCATAGTAACTAATTGTAACGGACTGAATCCCGAGCGGTCAACGTTCTGACAGCAGATTATTACAAGAACAGCAATACTTATCGACCATGCAAGAGTAATGATTACCTGAGGAAGAGAGTTACTTATCTTTACAAGAAAACTTCCTGCTTTTTTAGCTGTTTTAACATATTTGTCACGGGTGAGCTTTTTCTTTGCCTGCTCGTACAGTTCATTGAATTTTGCCTTGTCTGCGTCGGCAGTAAGAGCGAGTTTAGCTTTTTGCTCGACCTGTCTGAACTTTACCGCCCATGCATCACATATATTCTGCTGTGTATTGCCTGTTATGTTTGAGGATGCGAGAATGAGAAATTCAAAGATATCTTCTTTGGTGTTCGGAACAGGGAAGCTTCTGATAATTGTTGCAAGTTGTTCATCCGATGTTGCATTAGCAAGCGATAAAGAAAATTCGTGTAAAGACGCCGAAGCTTTTCCGCCCCTAATTTCATAGCCGCACGACGGACAGGTGGTTACAAAAGCGCCTAACACCTCTCCGCATGACGGACATTTATGTATTTCGCCTTCAAAAACAGTTTCACGTTTTGAGTTGCCTGCCTGATATGATTGTGAGTTTTCCGGAGAGCCGGAGCTTTGTGCACCGCAGTTCAGACAAAATTTTGCACCGTCCGGTAACTGCGAGCCGCATTTACTGCATATTGCCATATTTTTTCTCCCTTTAGTTCACGGCTTTATCGGAACTAAAGCCGTTTTTAAATTATGGGTAAGACAAATCAGTCCGTATACCTGTCGGTATCGGGAACTGCGTCACATATATCTCCGATATTACAGTCAAGATACTCGCAGATACGGAGCAGTACCGACAAAGCCACCTCCTCATTCTTACGGAGTTTTGTCATTGTACCTGTTGCTATATTGAGATCTTTTCTGAGTGTTGCCGGGGATATATCCTTTTCAATTAGTCTGATCCATAATTTCTTATAGCTGATTTTCATGAAAACATACCTTTAAAGGTATGCCTGATCACTTAGTATTATACACCGCACAATTCAAAAAGTCAACAGATTTCAGCAAATTTATAGATAAAATTCGCAACTTCTTGCGAATTTTCCGGTTCCGACGGAAAATTCTGTAATGGTTGACCGAGAAAAATATTAAGTTACAGCTATAAGAATAAATGATCGGGCAGACCTTGTTCATATCAAGTAAAGAGTACGTATTCCGGTGCAAAGGATTTTCGTACTCTAAAGTCGGCTCAAATACACATAATGATTAAATTTAGTATATCACAAAATGATAAAAAATACAATAGCCGACTGTCTGTAAGAAGAACAACCGGCTTTTGTATGTTATATGTTATTGTCTGGCTGTGATGTTTATTGTGGCTCTTGAAACTCCTGTTTCGGTAACAAGCCAGTTTTTAACAGTCTGTTGCTTGTCTGCTGAAAGAGCTTTTTTTGCCGTTCCGCAGAGAAGAATATACTCGCCGTCAGAATCGGTCATTATGCCGCAACTGATATCTGAAATTTCCGTAAAAATTGCGGCGGCTTTTTCGGTAAGCTTTTTCATATCGGGCTGCGAAGCGGCAGAGGACTGCATTTCATCAAGCTTTTTCTGCTGTTCTTTTAAGTCCTTTTCCTGCTCGTCAAGCTGTTTCTGAAGCGATTCGATAGTCTGCTCCTGAAGCGCTATGGTTATCTGATCGGAATTGTCGGCGGTAACGGTTTTGTTCTGCGTGATATTGAGCTTGTAGTTTTCCAGTCCGTAATTACTGAGGTTTTTTTCAAGCACTGATATCACATCGTCGGAAAGCTGAGTACCGACAAGCGAAAGCGATACTTCACGGTTTATTACATCGATCTGGCTTTGTACTACTTTGGTATCGTTGAACGTGAACGAATTGTCAAGGTAGCCGGAAAGATTCTGTTTCATAACCGTTTCATAGACTTTATATGCGCCGATGAGTACGCTTGGAACTATTGTGAGAATTGTTATAAGTATCACAAATCTGTGTATTCTGCGTTCTTTTTTTGTATCGTTTATTTTGTGAGTGGGAATACGCATAAGCTTTGTGATAAATGCCGCCGAAAGCATAATGAACAATGTATTTATGACGAAAAGATAGAATGCGCCTGCTATGAACCTCAGCTGTCCTGTAGCAAGTCCGTAGCCGGTGGTGCAAAGCGGCGGCATAAGAGCGGTTGCTATAGCCACACCGGGAATTACATTGCTCTTTTTCTTTCGGGTATTGCCTATTCCGCCTGCGATACCGCCGAATAATGCGATAAGCACGTCCCACAGCGTCGGGCTTGTCCTTGCTATCATCTCGCTTGTTGCGACTGTCAGCGGAGAAATTGCAAAGTACAAGGTTGACGCAATCAGACTGATTATAACCTGTATGCCGAAACGTGTAAATGCTTTCCGAAGCAAAGTCAGGTCAAAGGTTGCAAGCGAGTAGCCCATCGTGAGAATACCGCTCATCAGCGGAGAGATAAGCATTGCGCCGATAATAACGGCGGTGGAGTTTACATTAAGACCGATAGACGCAATGAATATTGCCATTATCAGTATCCACATATTCGAGCCGCTGATAACGGTGTTGTCCTCCATCATCTGCTGTATTTCGTCATTGTCCATCATATCGTCACGGATGCCGAACAATTTTTGGAAGAAGTTGTACGCACGTCCGTGGGATACCGTCTTTGTTATCTCGCCTTTTATTTCGTTTATGTCTATGTCTGATGACAGCTTGGTTTTCATTTAGAGGGTTCCTCTTTTCAGGTGGAATAAAATTGATATATTAATTATAGATGAAAAGAGGGTGGGTGTCAATGGGGGTAATTTAAATGTAAATTCATGAATATTAAGTGCAAAATATACTTGAAAAAATTGTAATAATATGATATAATACAAAAAAGGAGATGAAATTATGGCTGTGCCAAAATATGATGAATTATTGCCTTCAATAATTCGTTGCTTGGGAGATAATGAAATTCATTCACTCAAAGAGTTGACAGATTATTGCGCTAAAGAATTTCAACTGTCCGATGACGATAGAGCAGAAACTATTTCAAGTGGACAAAACAAGTTACATAACAGAGTTGGTTGGGCAAAATCGTATTTAAAAAAAGCCGGTTTAATTGAAAGTCCTAGAAGAGCACATTTTTGCTTAACAGAAGAGGGTAGAAAAGCTTTGCAAAGCGATCCGAACTGTGTTAATTTAGAATATCTAAGTCAATATGAATCATTTAATGAGTTTCTCGGAAAAACAAATCGTCATGAAACAACAGCGTGTATTATAAAAAATGATAGTCCTCAGGAACAAATTGAAAATGCGCTTGAAGAACTCAACGTTGAGCTTGCAGAAGAGTTAATGACTGAAATTATGAAAATGTCGCCATACGAATTCGAGCGTCTTGTTGTTAAACTGCTTATTGAAATGGGTTACGGCACAATGGAAGAAAATAAAGACGCAGTTACTTCTAAATCGCATGATGAAGGTATAGACGGAATTGTAAGTGCTGACAAATTCGGTTTTGATTCTATTTATATTCAGGCTAAGCAATGGCAAGCTGACAGCGTGGTAAGTCGTCCAGAAATACAAAAATTTTTAGGTGCACTTGCCGGGCAAGGTGCTACAAAAGGAATATTTATTACAACCGCACAGTTTTCAAAAGAAGCTGTAAACTTTGCCTCAAAGCAATTGCACAGCAAAATTGTACTTGTCAATGGAAAACAGCTTGCGAAGCTTATGATAGATTATAATCTTGGTGTCTCAACCGTTGCAACATATAAAGTCAAGAGGATAGATTCTGACTTCTTTAATGAAGATGTGTGATATGTTGTCCATTTGGCAGAACCAATCAGAAATGCTTAATAATGGAGAAATTACAAAAGAAGGAAAAGATAATTCGAGATATAACTATCTTAAATTTGATGCCTTGAATTTTGATAAGGAGAATGTAAATGAAAGATCTTCCCTTTGATACATTAATATTATCCAATAAAGCAAAAGATAGATGGTATCCTACTCCAATTGATACTTTGAGAAAATCAATCAAAATAGATACTGATATTGAAAACGCAACTGCATTACATAACAACATAGCATATAATTTACAGTACATTGAGTTCTTGGAAAAAGAATTTAAAGAATTGAATTTATCAAGTGTTATATACACGATGGTAGTAAAAAATTATTTAATTACAAGTATGTCGATTTTAGAGGGGCTGTTTACTAATATCATTAAATCAAATGGTTGGTGGAAAACCTCTGATTTGGAGAGTTTGGGATATACACAAGCTAATGAAACAAATTTTTCAGGCGACAAATATATTATTAAAACTGAGATTTTAAAAAAATGCGATCCGTATATGATACAAATGAATTTAGATGATCTAATAAAAATTTTGAATCGACACCATTCCGCTTTAGGAGTTGATCATCTTATTTATCCAGCACTAAAGCGATTAAAAGATTTGAGAAATAGAGTTCATCTACAGAAAACCGAAGGAAATACAGATCACGATTACAATGCGTTTGATTATTCGGTAAAAAACGAAATGAGTGGAATTCTACACGATATACTAACTTCATCTAAAATCACAGATTATCCTGAAATTTTTGATTTCATAAAAATTAATTAAAACAAAAGAGCTATCAGATTTTCAAAAAACTGATAGCTCTTTACTTTTACAATAATTCATAATGTTGTCACTGAGGACTTCAAAGTGGCGAAAAGCCAGCATTTATAGGCTTTTTAGTCTTTCGGGTATTATTCCCACTCGATCGTAGCCGGCGGCTTGCTTGTAATATCGTAACAGATTCTGTTGATATTCTTGACCTCGTTTACAATTCTTACGCTTGCTTTTTCAAGCACGTCATAAGGGATCCTTGCAAAGTCGGCTGTCATAAAGTCGCTGGTCGTAACGCCTCTTAATGCGAGGGTGTAGTCATAAGTTCTGTCGTCGCCCATAACGCCTACCGAGCGCATATTTGTAAGTACCGCAAAGTACTGGTTTATGCTGCGGTCAAGTCCTGCGTTTGCAATCTCCTCACGGAAGATGTAGTCTGCGTCCTGAAGGGTTGCCAGCTTTTCACGGGTGATCTCACCGATGATTCTGATAGCAAGACCGGGTCCGGGGAACGGCTGACGCCATACGAGGACATCCGATAAGCCAAGCTCGGTGCCGAGCTTTCTTACCTCGTCCTTGAATAAAAGGCGGAGCGGCTCGATTATTTCCTTGAAGTCGACATAGTCGGGCAGACCGCCTACGTTGTGGTGTGACTTGATAACTGCGGCGTCGCCTGTGCCGCTTTCGATAACATCGGGGTAGATCGTACCCTGTACAAGAAAATCGACCTTGCCGATCTTCTTCGCTTCTTCCTCAAATACACGGATAAATTCTTCGCCGATGGTCTTTCTCTTTGTTTCGGGGTCGGATACACCTTCGAGCTTGCCGATGAAACGGTCAGCGGCATTTACTCTGATGAAGTTTACGTCCCAGTCCTTGAACGCCTGTTCTACCTCGTCGCCCTCGTTCTTTCTCATAAAGCCGTGATCAACGAATACGCAGGTTAGCTGGTTGCCGACTGCCTTTGAAAGCAGAGCGCAGGCTACCGAGCTGTCAACACCGCCGGAAAGCGCAAGCAGTACCTTGCCATCGCCGACTTTTTCACGGATCTGCTTTATAGCTTCCTCCGCATAGTTCTTCATTGTCCAGTCGCCCTTGCAGTGACATACTTTATAAAGGAAGTTTCCGAGCATATCAAAGCCCTGCTCAGTGTGGTTTACTTCGGGGTGGAACTGTGTAGCGTAAAATCCCTTTTCAACGTTCTCGATTGCGGCATAGGGGCATTTGTCGCTGTGACCTACAGCCTTGAAGCCTTCAGGGAGAACCTCGATGTAGTCGTTGTGGCTCATCCATACTACCGAGTTCTTCTTAAGTCCGGCAAATACGGCACATTCCGTATCAAATTCGCACTCTGTTCTGCCGAATTCTGCGGCGGCGTTCTCGTTAGCCTTGCCGATAGTTCCGCCAAGACCGTAAACCATAAACTGCGCACCGTAGCAGATACCGAATATCGGTATGCCGAGTTCAAATATTTCTTTTGTCATTCTGGGGGAGTCGTCAAGATATACGCTTCTCGGACCGCCCGTGAAGATGATGCCCTTGGGATTCTTCGCTTTTATCTGCTCGATAGGTGTCTTGTATGAGATGACCTCGCAGTATATGTTATGCTCTCTGACTCTGCGGGCGATAAGCTGATTGTACTGACCGCCGAAGTCAATGACGAGTACGAGCTCATGCTCGCTTGTTGAAAATTCCGCCATTTTTCAGTTTCCTTTCCTTTTTGTCTTTCCGACATTCGATGCGTCTTCCGCACCGTTTATGATATTCCATATTTCTTAAAGTATATCATATCCCATCGTTTTTTGCAACTTGTTTTTGAAAAAATAAAATCAGTAACGGTTACGGATTATCTTGACAAATCCCTTTATATGTGCTAAAATCATATTCAGAATAAGTGCGATAAATTTACGCACTATATTCTTTGGAAAGCAATAAACCGAAAAAATGAAAGGAAGTATCAATTATGAGCCATATAGATGTAACGTCAGAAAACTTCAAGGAAGAGGTTTTACAGTCCGATAAGCCGGTTTTATTGGACTTCTGGGCATCGTGGTGCGGTCCGTGCAGAATGCTCGGCCCTGTGCTTGAGGAGCTTGGAGAAGAGCACCCTGAAATAAAAATCTGCAAGGTAAATACGGATGATGAACGTGAGCTTGCAATGAGCTTCGGCATAGATTCTATACCCTGCGTAATATCTTTTCAGGGCGGTAAACAGATAGACAAATCGGTAGGTTTTGTCAGCAAGGACAAGTTGCTCGCTTTACTCGACTAAAACTGCAAAGCAAGACGGGGAGCGGTTTTACAGTTGCTTAACGCTAACTTAAAAATGGCGTAAATTTTCAGAAAAAAGCGTGATATTTCAATACAAATTTATCAAAAGGACTTGATTTTTTCCGAAATTGTGTTACAATATAAACAAGTCATATAACTCTATGACAAAAAATCACAAGGAGGATCATTCCGATGGCTTATAAAATTTCTGATGATTGCATCGCTTGCGGCGCTTGCGCTGCTCAGTGCCCCGTTGAGGCAATTTCTGAAGGTGACGGCAAGTACGTTATCGACGCTGACACATGTGTTAGCTGCGGTGCTTGTGCAGGTGTATGTCCCGTTGGCGCACCCGCTGAGGACTAATTTTTACATTAAAGACAGCCATGAGTTAGTAGCTTATGGCTGTTTTCTTTACTGTTTGTGAAAACGTTAACACGCAGAAGAATTCTGCAAGTTAAAAGGAGAATCTGATATGAAGATATATTCGGTAAACGATAAGGAATTTGCCGTATACGGCAAGGTACATACCGGCTATGACGTTAGCGACCTGCTTTCAGCGCTTGACAAGAGCACGCCGTTACCCGACGCTGTAGGATATGTTCCGAGCGAGGCGGCGCTTGAAAATACAAAGCTGTTCGGACTTTTGCAGAACAACGCTTACGGCGGTATGCCTATCCAGCTTGGTTGGTGCAACGGTCACAACACAAAGCTCAACTGCCTTGAGTATCACCGTGACAGTGAGTTCAACATAGGTCTGTATGATTTTATTCTGCTCGTTGCTAAAGAGGATGATATTGTTGACGGCAAGCTTGACACTTCAAGGGTCAAGGCATTCAAGGCGAAGGCAGGAGATGTTGTCGAGGTTTATGCAACAACACTGCATTACGCTCCCTGCAATGCGACTAAGGACGGATGCTTCAAGGTGGTAATCGCACTGCCTAAGGGTACAAACGGCGCAAAGCCCAACATTACACCCGTATATGAAGAAGATAAGACGCTCTGGGCTTGCAACAAATGGTTACTTGCTCATGCAGAAAGCGATGAGGCAAAGCAGGGCGCTTATGTAGGTCTTACAGGCGTGAATGTCGATATCAAGGATATCATATAAACAATTTGCTATGATATAAAGCCGTACCGGTGCAGACTGCATTGGTACGGCTTTCGCTGTATAAAATAATAACCGCTCTGTTTCCGGAGCGGTTACATATTTAATTCTGTGCTTCTGAATCGCTGTTGTCGGAATTATCTGTAGCATACTCATCCGACAGGTTATCTTCTATCCACTTAGCCATCATAAGAGGTGAAAGAATGATATCCATTGTCTTCTGTTCGCCGTCGCTTACGCTTTCCATAGTGACTATCTCACCCTTTTCGCGTCCTTCGCTGCCTATGATATCATATGTCAGCTGGCAACGGTACTTGATAGTGCAGAGGAGGAACTCGGGCGGGATAACCTCGCAGGTGGAGATCTCGTCAAGCCATATAAACGGGCTCATACCGCCTATGCTGATGTCCTCGATAATCCAACCGCTTGCGGCGTAGGAGTCATTTGCGCACATATAAAGGGAGAACTTGAATTTTTCTTCTCTGTCATCCTTGAAAAGACCGACTTCAAAGCTCTTTATAACATAGTTGTTGATAATGCTTGACTCAAATCCGCAGCAGGAGCAGGTTCCGCCGTAGCCGAACATTGTACCGTTTATGTCCTTTGCAAAGTAATTGCGGTATATACGCAGATTTGAAAGGCTGCGCAGTGCCTTGTACTTTGTACGCAGGAACTGTAATTCATCTGCGGTAATTGAAGGCAGAGGCTTGTAATAGTACGGGATCTGATCAAGCAGTACCTGGTTCGGTTCTTCAGTGCTTGAATAGAACTGGCTGAGAACGTTGTTGTTTTCGCCTGTAAGCAGATACTCTACGTACTTTGCAAACTCAGGCTTGGTGCAGTCGTCACGCAGTACAACGTACTTTGTGATATTCTTGCGTTCCTCGTCTGTTATCGGGTCGTTTATATCAATGATACGGATAATCTTGTCTTTTTCACCGAGAAGTGCTATGCGGGGGATTTTAAGGTCGCATATGTAGAGATTCGGGATAACTGCTGATACCTTTTCATCGGTGAGATCGCTTTCGCGCAGTAAGCTCATCAGAGATGACTTCTCAAATGAGTAGCCCGATTTCATAAACGAAAAGTCGAATACACGTCCGTTGAACATACCGCAGTTGATAAGTGCGTATACATCGCCGATTATTTCAAGAAGATCGGCGTTGGTGATACTGCTGGGTATCATAAACTGTTTGCCGTAAGCGGCAAATCTGAACTTCTTGTTGATATCGAGCTGGAGCGTTATGTCACTGCCTTGCTGTTTCATCTCACGCAGGAAGGTCATTGTGTCCTTGCCCTGTGTGAAGCTGTTTATCAGCATATTTATGACTTCGTTGTATATCTGATGATTTTCAAAGCTGTTCTTGTGGGCAACTATGCAATCGTAAGCACGTTTCAGGTTATGTACCGTCATACGGGCAACGTCAAAGTTGTGAGTGATATCACGGTAATGTACGTTGAACTGGAAGTACCTCATTCCTATCTTGTAGTCCTGACCGTACATAGCGTCGAACAGACCCAATGCGCCTATAAGTGCGTCTTCATCTGCAACAGCGTCGTTTATAACGTACTTGCCGAGTTTCAGGCTGACTATGCTCCTGAAGCCGAAGCTTAAGTCAAAGTCTTTTATTGCAGGGTTTTTCTCACTGTCAAGAACATATGTGTTACCGTCAAAGTTGAAGTTGTAGCAGAATTCTCTGCCTTCTTCTTCGGTTTCCTCGTCAATCCAGTTGTAGCTTGCCATTATGATGTTTTCAGGCATATCCGCCACATCTTTGCGCATCTTGGCAAGTTCGTCCTCAATATACTCGGTGAATGCCGCACCGCTTTCGTGCTCCTGTTTTGAAACGTGGTCGGTCATAGAGAAGAAGCCGAGCTGTTTTACCTCGGAGTATGGCATAGCTTCATTCTTGCCCGGGAGCAGGAGTGATATGCTGTTGTGGAACACACTGCGCAGGTCGCCTACCATTACGCTGGTTGTCAGATAGTTGCTGAAAAACTCAAACACATAGTGCTTGGGACGCATATAGTACTTTTCTGAATTTGTTCTTTGCAGAAGCTCAAGGACAAAATAGCGGGAGTACTTTTCTATCATGAACTTGAGATCCCTGTTTATAGCCTCTGAAACCTCTTCCTCGCATTCGTGGCGTATACCGGTTCTGTGGGTCGTGATATATGAGTTCGGCACGCTTATGAAGAATGCCGAGAGCTTTTCCTTGATAAAGTCTTCGCCTGTTGACTTGATAAGACCTGTCAGCTCATAGGTAGAGAAGTAGTTGTACTTATCAAGAAGCACCTTTACTATCGTATCACGTCTTGCGGCTGATACAGCAAACGGAATGAGGTATACAAAGCCCTCGTTTTCGTGCCAGATGAACTCGATAACGCTCTTGCCGTTCTGAAGAAAACGCACGGTCGGGTCGTCATCGGGAGTTTTCTGGTAACGGATAACCTTATATACGGCAAGGGGCTTGCCCATATCCATTACGGCTATATTGAAGGTGCGGCTCGGGTTTTCTGCCTCGCCGAATCTTCCGAGCTGTTTCTTTCTGATAAATGCAAAGCAGAACTCAACAAGGTTGATATATTCGCCCTTGTGGATCGTAAGATTTACAAGGTTTTCTTTTATCTTAGCCTGTTCTTCTTCGGATACATTGAAGATTATCTCGGTGCCCTTGAATACGGGAGCTGTGAGATTAAGTTCTCTTATCTTGAGAATGCCGGCGTCGTTTACTATCCTGAAATTGAAGTTGTTTGAACGCAGCTTCAACCATTCAACATTCATAAAAACGCTCTTTGAACCTACACCGAAACGACCTTCTCGGGATTTGTCGCCGTCGCTTCTGCCGATACTCAGATAGTAGAGTATCTGTTCAAGCGTGAAACCGTCCTCGTTGTATGTCAGCCTGATTTCTCCGTTTTGCTCAAAGTTGAAAAGAACCTTGATATCGGGGTCGGAGTAGTAACAGCCGAATGTGTTCTGTAAAAGTTCTCTGATGATCGACTCTTTAGGATAGTCGCTTACTGACAGAGAAGCGTTGTACGGAGTACGTCCGCCGAATACGGAATTGAAATAATCCTTGAACGGGGTGCTGTCGGCTTCACCTGTGTAAAGCAGGTTCTGCATCTTCATCAGCGACTGTTCCATTACCTCGCGGTTTTCATTGGCGTGCGCCTGATAAAAATCGCCTAAAAGTCCCGCAATTTCTTCGTTACGAAAAGCCTCCACCTTACATCACTCCCTCATTGTATTTTTTCATAAATTGTCTGAAAGTTTCCTGTATCATAAAGTTGTCGGTGAGATACCGCCACGAATTAAGCAATACAGGCATCTTTACCGTGTCGGGAAGCTGATTTACGCATAAACGCAACTCTGCGCTCTTGTTGTCGGTAATGAAATTTTCAAATGCTTTTTGTGCGGCGCGTATGCCTGTCGAAATATCATCTGAGGCACAACGTTCCTTATATGAGCGGAACTGTTCGCTGTAAAGGCATTCTTCGAGCTGTGTTCCGCCGAGTGCAACTATATGCTGCTGTTCGTCAAGATAAATCAGTGAACCGTTAAAACGCTCAAGCGCTTCTTTTATCATCGGTTTCAGCACCTTTTCTTCGGTGGAAGCATTTTCCTTTATTCTGTTTTCAATGCCGAAAGCACGGTATATCTTGTCGAGTTTCAGCTTTGTATATTCGTGAGCCTTTGCCGCTGTGGAGATATCTATTGACGGCGAAATGTTGTAATCACTCCTGAACTGGGTGATTACATCGTGACAGTTTGAAACCTCGCCCGTATATGAGCATACATACTGCAGATCTCTTATGCCGTCGGTTATCAGCTGTGCGGCATTCGGCAGGTCAAACAACACGTTTCTGCCGGGAAGTCCGGCTACTATGCTCTTATATATCTTGCCGAAAAGTACCTTTGACAGCATTCTTGAATCGAACAGCTTGTTCTTGTCGGAGAATACGATAAATTCTCTTGACTGTTCGTCCTTTCCGCCGTGACGTGCGGCACGCTGTTCAAATATAACGGGGCTGTCCGGCAGTTCATAGTTGAATATGTGGGTGAAGCCTTTTATCTGCGGGTTTATAGAACCTATCTTGTCAACGGTAAGAACTATTCTTGCGTTGTCGCGTGTTTCGTTTGTAAAGTTGTCGTATCTTGTATTGAAGATATCGCCTCTGTCGATCTTGAGAAGTCCGCTTATATTCGGATACAGGGCGGAAATTACCTTTTTCAGATACAGGATAGTAGAACCTGTCACACAGTATACGACAGCACGGTTCTCCGAACCTTTGAGCACTTCGTCAAGCTTTGTGAGGAAGCAGTCGAGCTTCTTGTCAACATCGCGTAACTCCCGCACATCGGCAACGTTATACGAGGGCTTTGTATATGTTTTTTTCGCTTCAAGACCGTATTCTTCAAAAATATTGCCGCCTTGTGCGTAAAGCGGAAGCCCGGTCTTTATATCAATCAGTCTTCGTGAATTGGAAATGAAATCATGAGAGAATTCATATTCAAGCAAGGTAACGTTTCTTGACACATCACCGTTATATACGGATTTGTCAAAATAGCGCATTACGGGGGTATCCGGATTAAAGCAGATAGTCGTTTCGTCAAAGCTTATGTTATCGACTGCCGCAGATTTGCTTTCATCTGCAAGCAGGCTCTTTACAAGACCTTTTATCTCATCATGGCTCTGCATATAGCCGCAGGGAATAGGACTAAGTACTATGAGCTTTTCAGCCTTTGCATGTATATGCTCGGTATAAAGTTCACGCTTTATACCGGAGGTGCTAAGCCCTGCATCGATTATAATAAGATCCCATGTAAGACCTGCATCTGCAAACTTCTGCATAAGCGGATTCTCCGCTTCAAGCGCTTCTTCTGCGATTATATATGTATTTGATGTGTTTTCGTTGAAGTAGGTGATAGCCTTTGACGAGCCCGATATCATCTTGAAGTCGACGCCGTTTGAAGTTACTACCGAGCGGTACCAGCTATGCATGAGATGCCTGGGGCATATCAGCAGGATATTGGGAGCCTGCTTTTCAAGTACGGTATCAAGTATGCCTATCTGAGCCTTTGTCGCTTTGTCCGCTCCGTATTCGTCAAGGACAAGGCAAAAGCCGAATTTATTTAACTTCTCGTGAAAAGAACAGCTAATCGCACTTATGTCTTTGCCGTAGTACGATATCCATTTTATCTCTTCGGTATTCACTAGATCACCCTCCGCTCTGCCCACTTACGCAAAGCGGGCTGAATAATATAACAATTATAATACATTTGAGCATTTTTTACAACCGATATTTTGCATTTTATAGAATTTCAATAAATTTTCTCACCTTGATTTAGTAATAAACAACAAAAATAATAGCTGCTTTTGAAGCAACGCTATAAGAAAAAAATTAAGGAAATGTCTTCACATTGTTCGACTTTACTTGACAAAACACGATAAATATAGTATGATACTGATATATGTCAAAGGGGAGTGGTATGCTTGTATTTCGGTAGCGTCAGATTTTTCAAGCATCTGATACTGACTGTTACGGCTTTGCTCATAATCGTACCTACAGTGCTTTGTATAATTTTCGCTGTAGACAACAACAAGAAAGCCGCAGAGATAGACAGGCTGAATTCACGTCTGTCGGCACAGTCTGAAGATATATCGTCTTCGGTGACAGAAAGTTCCGATAACTCCAAAGGTGATAGTACTGCGGAGAACACGACAAAGGCGGATCCTTCTGTGACCGAAAGCGTAAAGCCGGAAACAACTACGGCGCCTGAAACGGTAACAACCACTGCGAAAACCACAAAGGCGCCCGAAACATCATCAGCTCCCGAAAGCGTACCGGACAGCTCTGCGGATACCGACAAGTACACAACGCTTTACCCTGATCTTTACGCCGAAAAATATGACGGCGAATTTGAGGACAGCAAAAACACGGTTTATCTGACTTTTGATGACGGTCCTTCTGTGCTGACAGAGAATCTGCTGTATTATCTGCGTCAGGAAAACGTAAAGGCAACATTCTTTGTTGTACCGGAGCGCACTGAATATTGTTATTCATTGCTGAAAGAAATTAGTGACGCAGGGCATACGATAGGTGTTCATTCCGCTTCTCACGATTACGAAAAGATATACGCCTCGGTAGACGCATTTCTTGCGGATTTTAAGGAAGCTTATGACATAGTTCTTGAAGCAACGGGAAAAGCGCCTGATATATACAGATTTCCCGGCGGCAGTGTAAACGACTATAATACCGACACGCGTGACGATATTATTGCAGAGATGGATCGCAGAGGATTTACATATTTCGACTGGAATGTTGACAGTAATGACTGGCAGGGATACGGCTGGACAACGCTTTACACTAATGTGCTTGCAGACGCACAGGAGTTTTCAACGCCTGTGATATTGTTCCATAATACGGGTGACCGTGACAATACAGTGCTGGTGATAGAGGATATCATAAAGGCGCTGAAAGACAAAGGATATAAATTCGGCAGTCTTTCGCATAAGACCGAACCGATCCAATTTCAATAAATAATTCTGATTTCAAGAAAGGGATAACAATGGGAATCAAGGATAATTTTTCACAGGCTATGAAGGAGCTTACAAATCCCAGATCGTCTGAAAACCGCAAAGAGGTCAAGGATGTTGCGGCATATATGAACGATAGCGCCGATACACAGCAGGGCGAGTCTGCACAGAATGCTCAGCAGGCACAACCGGTTCAGAATGCACAGCCTTCACAGACTTTCGGAGCAAACTCACAGGAGCAGAGTGTTAAGAATGTACAGCAGGGTACAGCGTCAAACGGCGGCTTTGCAGGACAGAATGCCGGACAGGATTTCTCACAGAGAATAGCCCGTGATATGAATGAAAAGTATAATCAGAATAACAGCTTTGCGCAGAATATGCAGGGTGCACAGAGCGATCAGAATATCGCATTTGCACAGAACGCTCAGGACAACGGATCCGATCAGGGTATGCAGAATGCACAGAACAGCGGATTTGCTCAGGACAACGGCGGTTCCGGCTTTGGCGGAGCGCCTTTCGCCGGCGGTATGAGAACAGACGGCGCTCAGGAAATGACCGTTATTTCAAAGAACACTATGATTGACGGAAACATACGTTCGTTTGCCGATATGAAGATAGACGGTAATATAAAGGGCAACGTTGAAACCACCAAGAATATAAATATAAACGGCAAGGTCGTAGGCGATCTGACCTGCGATAACATCAGCATGAAAAACTCCGCTGTACAGGGTAATGTTCGTCTTAAGGGACAGGCTGTAATGGCGAATGATTCAATGCTGATAGGCGACCTTACTTCACAGGTAGCTCAGCTCAACGGTAAGATAAAGGGCAATATTGAGATTTCGGGCAAGATACAGCTTGACAGAGATTCGGTTATAATCGGTGATATCAAGGCAGGCTCTATTGCAATATCGGACGGTGCAGTTATCAACGGTTTTGTAACTACAACTTACCTTTCAAAGGACGAAAGTGCAAATATCTTCCCTGAAAGCATAGCGCTTGGAGAATAAGCATATTATTTAACATTCAGCCCTGCAATGCGGGGCTTTTGTTGACTGAGGAGAATTTATATTATGCCGCTTAATGCAGAAAACAAGATACTTACACCCGAACAGATAGAAGGCAACAAGAAGGAGATACTTGATATCTTTGCACAGTACGTTCACAGGGACGGCATTGAGAAACTGCTTGATTATCTTGTAAATAAGAGCGACTTCTTTATAGCGCCTGCAAGCACACGCTTTCACGGCTCATATGACGGCGGTCTTGCACAGCATTCGCTGAATGTTTATCACTGCTTCAAGGCGTATCTTGAGCGTGAGCGTGTGCGTGATATGTACAAGCTTACTGCGAGCGAGGAAACTATTGCGATATGCGCTTTGTTGCACGATATATGCAAGGTGGACGTTTATACAAGAGGTACACGCAATGTTAAGAATGAGCAGACCGGGCAGTGGGATAAAGTGCCTACATATTTCTTTGACGATAAACTGCCTTACGGACACGGTGAAAAGTCCGTTTATATGATTACCGGCTTTATGCGGCTTACCCGTGAGGAAGCGTTTGCTATCCGCTATCATATGGGATTTTCCGGAGAAGAGAATACAAACAACGTGGGAAAGGCATTCGAGATGTTTCCGCTTGCATTTGCACTCAGCACGGCGGATATGGAAGCCTCTTATTTTCTTGATTGATATCTGAAAGCACACTGTAAGCATACTGTGACAGTGTGCTATTTATTTTTAGTCCTGTTTATTGTACAGCTCTTTTGGTATTATTAAATCAACAAAGGAGGTACGAATATGGAAAACACATATTTTGTAACGATAACGGGCATTGATCATTATTACGGCAAAAAGCCTTTTGAAATCGGCAGGATAGTAAAGCTGATAAAGGACAAGAATAACGAGTATGATAAGGAAGCCGTTGCGGCATTTCTCCCGTTCATCGAAACAATAGGCTATGTTGCAAACAGCACAAATACGGTATATGACGGTACGATCAGCGCAGGCAGGCTTTACGATAAAATCGACGATTACGCATACGCCCGGGTAATGTTTGTTACACGCACTTCGGTAATCGCACTTGTTCTTGATAAGGAAGATGTTGAAGAAACAGAAGATGATGACAGTGATGATGTAAATAACAGCATTGACGGTGCAGAAATAATTCCCGACGCAGAACCTGCAGGCGGAAAGATTGAAAAATCACCGGCAAAGAAAAATAAGGGTAAAGCAAAGCAAAAAATCGGCTTTGCAATAGAATAACGATATACAAAAAGAACCCCGCATTTGCGGGGTTCAAACTGTTTATAAAGTGTTAGGCTTACTTACCGAGTGCAATCTTACCCATAGCGTCAGCCTGCATAATAGCGTCATACAGCTCAACGGGCTGTACATCACCTGCAAGGTTGTGGATAGTTTCGCCAGGGATACAAGCGTTCTCGGAAATAGTCTTAACCTGTTCAGGCGTGGTAACGCCGATCTCTTCAAGCGTTACGGGAAGACCGACCTCAAGGCAGAAGTCCTGAACTTCCTTGAATTCTTCTTTAGGTGCGCCCTCAAGTACAAGCTGTACAAGCGTTCCGAGTGCAACGCAGCAGCCGTGATCTGCGTGCTTTATGCCGAGAGAAGTAACGCCGTTGTAGAATGAATGAGCGGCGGCACAGTTTACGTTATCGGCGCCGACACCTGAAAGGTAAACGTTCGCTTCAACGATATTCTCAAGTGCGGGAGTAACGGCGTGTACCTTACAAGCCTCGATAGCCTGCTTGCCGTATTCACGGAGCGTGTCATAGCAAAGACGAGCAAGTGCCTGACCTGCTCTTGTGATGCCCGTACCCTCAAGGCTTGCGGATTCGGTGCGGATAGAAGCACGACCCTCAAAATATGTGCCGAGCGCATCACCCATACCTGCGATAAGGAACTTGACGGGCGCATTTGCGATAACGGTCGTGTCGACCATTACAGCGTCGGGATTTGTGGGGTAGAACAGATATTTATCGAAGCTGTGGTCATCATTGTAAATTACGGAAAGTCCCGTGCAGGGAGCGTCTGTAGCCGCAACTGTAGGCACTATCACAATGTGCTTTCCGCTGTAGTATGCAGTAGCCTTTGCTGTATCAACGGCACTGCCGCCACCTACGGCTACTACCGTATCAATGTTGTCCTGCTCGACAATAGCCTTCATCTTATTTATTTCGCCGTTGCTGGATATTCCGCCGAATACCTCGTAACGTCTGTAGTCGTCAAGACCTTCAAAGCTCTTTTCTATCTTATCGTGGCATGCCTTGTAACCGCTGTTTGAGCATACAAACAGCCAGCGCTTGCCCATATAACCCATTTCTTCGTGAAATTTAAGCAGTGCATCTCTGCCCTGTACATATTTGAGCGGCTCACGCATCGCTCTGAGTCTTCCCATCATAATTGAAACACCTCCGTAGAATGATATAAAATACAGACATTATTATCTGCTTTTACGACTAATTTATATCACTTTTTTATGGATATGTCAATATTTACGGACATTCCGATTTTTGATATGGGTATGCCGAATTTTCATTGCAAAGAGTAGAGGAGAAAAAACGTGATTGCATTTAGAATCAAAGTAAATTCAGTATCATTTGTTCGCTCCACAAATCGTTTGGATATATGGAAATTTCATCTTTGTGTTTTCGTATGATCCTTACAGGCTCGATGGTATTATCGTAAACATGCATTATGTCACATATTTTCATAAGTTCTTTAATGTTGCCAAGAGATTTGCTATACCGTGCTCTGATTGATTTTTCATCAACATTGTGTCCGCCTGAGGCAACTCTGGCTGACACTCTGGCAACGTTTACAGATGCATCTACAGTTAATATGAAGAAACACTTGATGAAATATCCCTCTTCTTTGGCTTTCTTCAGAATATCAAGCTTATAGTGTGAAGAAAGAACGGTTTCAAAAGTAAAATCTTCTTTTTGCTCAATAGATCGGTATCTCATTTTATCGGAAAGACGAGCCGCTTCCATATTATCCATTCCGGTAGCCGCAACTATATCATAAGCGTTTGTATATGTGTCGACCTTGTCAAAATATGTCGTAACGGTACTTTTACCTGAACCGTTAGGACCGGCAAAAACAAGAACCATCGGTTTTCTTTCAGACATATTTTTTCTCTCCGTCGGGTGTTGCTATATATGCTTGTTTCCTTTGCTTATCATACATTGCAATCGGTTTTTTGCAAGTGGTTGCACGGTTGATAGCTGCTCTTACAGCTTCACGGGCTCTTTTGTCCATTTCGGCATCATTTGCTGAAACTGAATGTTCAGGGCTCTCTTTAGTTATAACTGTGATTGTCTGCATATTGTCAAACTTAATTGTTTTTTTCATAAATTTCTCCTCCTTCTGAAAGAGTGAAAATATCCGGCGGTTATCTGTCGGTCGTGCTTTTGTACGGCATAATCCGCTGACGGCGGATTATGTGCCTAAGGTTATTATAACATATAATATCTGGGTATTCAACAAAATGAGATGCTTAAATATCTGTTTTGCCGAAAAACATAAAACAAAAAACCTCGCAGATCTCTCTGCGAGGCTTTGTGGTGACCCGTACGGGAATCGAACCCATGATTCCGCCGTGAAAGGGCGATGTCTTAACCGCTTGACCAACGGGCCGTAGAAATGGTAGCGGCAGTCGGATTTGAACCAACGACACCCTGGGTATGAACCAAGTGCTCTAGCCAACTGAGCTATACCGCCATATCTTTCTGTTTTTTGTCACTCTGTATCAGCGACTTTTATATTATATCACAGCGTTTTATGTTTGTCAACACTTTTTTTAAAATTTTTTCGATTTTTTTTGAAATTTTTAAAACGCTGTGATTTTGTATATAAAACGGGAATATTCAGACCTCTGCGTACCGGTTTCTGCCGGTTTCAAAAATGTTTCCGCCGACAGCGTCGATCGCAACTATAAGAGGGAACTTGTCGAAAGTCAGCTTTTTTACGCTTTCGCAGCCGAGATCTTCAAATGCTATTACCTCACACTTGGTTATACATTGACAAGCGAGTGCTCCGCATCCGCCTATTGCACAGAAATACACCGCACCGTTGCGTTTTATTGCGTCAACTACTGCGGGCTTGCGTTCGCCCTTTCCTATCATTGCAGACAGCCCCATATCAAGCAGCAGAGGAGCGTAGGGGTCCATTCTGCCTGATGTCGTAGGACCGCATGAGCCGATAGCCATACCTTCTTTAGTACCTGTAGGTCCTGCATAGTATATGGTAGCACCGTCGATTTCAAACGGGAGCTTGCCACCTTCTTCAATAATCTGTTTTATGCGCTTGTGTGCGGCATCGCGTGATGTATATACAGTACCGCTGAGTTCTATTTTATCTCCGGCTCTGAGAGTCTTTGCTTTTTCTTTAAGTTCGCTTGTATTAAGTTCCAAAGTGGTTCTCCTTGTTATTTTACCCATTTATTATGCCGGAAAGCAAACACTTTCCGGCATATGATATTTACTATTAATTAAAGATCGAAGAAGCCGACATTGTCTGAGCTCATCTCATCATCGTCATCATCGCCGTTTAATCCTTCCATCATCTTAAGATCCCATGAGGGGTCATACTGTGCGGTGTTGGAGGTCATATTATCGTTGATGCCGCCGAGCATAGAGGAATAATCAGACATATCGATCTTTTCTTCCTTTGCTGATGCCGCAGATGCTGCAGGATCGTCGAACGAAGATGTCATTCCGTCGTCGTCGGCTGTTTCTTTGCGGGCAGGAGGAGGCGTTATAGTCATACCGTTCATCTGAGCCTCAAGATCCTTCCAGGGATCGTTCACCTTTTCTTCCTTGCCGGCAACACCCATTGAACGGCTTTCATTCAGCCTTTCCTTGGGTTTGTTACTGCCACGGTCGGCTATGCGCTCGGATTGTGCCGGAGCATCCGCAAGTAAATCACTGAAATCATCTGCCGCAGGAGCAGGTTCTTCTTTTACTTCGGGTGCAGGTGCGGGAGCAGGCTCTTCTGCAAGTAAATCGCTGAAATCATCTGCCGCAGGAGCAGGTTCTTCTTTTACTTCGGGTGCATGTGCGGGAGCAGGCTCTTCTGCGAGTAAATCGCTGAAATCATCTGCCGCAGGAGCAGGTTCTTCTTTTACTTTGGGTGCAGGTGCGGGAGCAGGCTCTTCTGCAAGTAAATCACTGAAATCATCTGCTGTGGGAGCGGGCTCTGAATTCGGTGCAGTAGCTGCAACGGGTTCTTCTGTGAGAAGTTCTGCTACATCGTTTGTAACAGCAGGAGTTTCCTCTACAAGAAGATCACCTGTGTCTACATTGTCTGCTGAAATATCGTCATCGCCGGAAACTATCTCAAAAGAGCTTAACAGACCGTTGTTGTCTGCAAGCAGATCATCAATATCATCGCTGTCATTTGCCTGTTTGGGCATATCAAGCTTAAGCTCGAAGCTGTAAGGCTCAACACTCATAGGAATATATGCTTCAAGCTCGCTTGCATCGAATCCGCCGATGTTTTCAAGCTCTGCTTTTGCGCTGTTCAGTTCTTCATCATCGGACAGTTTTTCTTCCTGAGCATTTTCGGCTTCTGCTATCGGCACTTCTGCGTTTTTAGCTTCTTCAACAGCCTTGGAAACCGCATCGTTAAGAGCATTAACCTCATCGGAAGCCTTATTTCCGGCTTCGTCCATTGCTGCGGCTATTGCACTCTGAGCATTTGCAATCGCTTCATTCAAAGCACTGCTTACTGTAGCAAGCACAGTGGAAATATCGACCGCAGGAACGGAAGCTCCGCCTGATGTCACGGTGCTTGCGAATGTATTTGCCTTTTCAAGCACAGACTGTTTATAATCATATGTTTTCTGTACCGTATCGGCAAAGTACGCTTTTGCGGCTGTTATTATCTCTTCCGCTTTCTTCTGAGCGTCTGCGACTACTGCGTTTGCATCGGCATTTGCCTTGGCTGAGATTTCTGCAAGCTGTGCAGGATCTATTGTGCCGCCGCTGTGCTTTGCTTTGTCAATCTTAGCCGCCGCCTGCTTTTTGAACTCGGTAAATTCTTCGTTCAGTGCAGAATATTTGTCCTGCATAACGTGCAGTTCTTTTTCTGTCTGTGCAAGCTTGCGTCTTTCGTCAAGAACCTGCTTTCTGCTTTCAAGGATCTGTGCGTCAAGCTCGGCTTTTTTCTTCTCAAGCTCTGCTGTAAGTTCGTTGCCGGAACTTTCATCTGCCTGATGTTTTTCTTCCAGCGCTCTTTTCAGCTCGTCATTTTCTTCTTTAAGGGCTTTGCGCTCTTTATTATGCTGTACTATGTATGCCATTACTTCGTTTTTATCGAAGCCTAGAGGCGATGTTTTAAATTCTCCGTTAGTTGATGCCGGTTTTTTCTGGTCAGCCATTATCTTACCCCCTGAAAATCTGATTATTGTTATTATAACAAAAATAATTCGTTAATTCAATAGCGAATTGTAAAGTTTTATCAATTACCCAAAAAAGAGAGCCGCTATTGGTGATTTTAACGAAAATTTACGGTCTGCTATTGTATTTTATCATTTTGTAGTGTATAATAGTGTAAACAACTTTAAAATTATTTCGGTTTTTTGAAGATATTAACGAAAGGACTGATATTTTATGATCGATAAAACGATGCCGTTTTCACTCAAAGATGAAAGAGAAAACGAGATGAAGGAAATACTGACGACTGTTTACGGTGCGCTCAAGGAAAAGGGCTACAATCCTATAAATCAGCTTGTCGGCTATATTCTGTCCGAAGATCCTACCTATATAACTACATACAACAATGCCCGCAGTCTTATCCGTCATATCGACCGTGATGAGCTTTTACAGGCAATGGTAAAGACCTATCTCGGCAACTGACGCCAATAATTACAATGAATTGCAATCACCTCTTTACGGATACTATATCTGTAAAGAGGTGATTTTTTGTACAGAAAAATACTTGCTGTAACGGCTATGTCAATGCTGCTGTGCGGATGTACGTCCGGCAAGAACGTTGTCGGGCACAGCACCGGACGTGATGACATAGGAGGGCAGACGCCTGCAGAGGCGGCTCTGCTTACAGACAGCACTGAAAAGGTATGCTACGGGCAGGGTTATGAAACAGACAGTGAAAACCGTCCTGTCGGAGCTATGCAGGCACAGGAGAAATACGGCGCATACGGCGGAGAATATATAGGCGATAAAAACGACAAGACAATATATCTTACCTTTGACGAGGGCTATGAAAACGGTTGTACCGGAAGAATACTCGATATTCTTAAAGAAAAGAATGTAACCGCAACATTTTATGTTACGCTTGATTATGTCAAGAGCAGTCCCGATCTTGTGAGCCGTATGATAAATGAAGGTCACGAGGTAGGAAATCATACCTGTACGCATCCGTCATTGCCGGATATAAGCGATGATATGGTATTTGAGGAGATACACGGACTTGAAAGCTATATTTCCGATAATTTCGGCGGTTATAAAACCGTCACAATGCGTCCTCCGCGCGGCGAATTTTCGGTAAGGACGTTACGCCTTGTAAAGAATATGGGTTACGACACCGTTCTGTGGTCATTTGCCTATAATGACTGGAATGTTGACGACCAGCCCGACAGTAAAAAAGCATACGAGCGTATAACCTCAGCCACGCACAACGGTGCAATCTATCTTCTTCATGCTGTGTCCGAAACCAACACGGCTATACTTGCCGATGTCATAGACTACTGGCAGGATAACGGTTATTCAGTGAAGAGTATAACAGAATAAAAAAACAGCATCGGCACATAATAATGCAAGCCGATGCTGTTTCACGGATAAAAAGAAAACGCCCCCGCAGGGGCGCTACGTTAAATCGTGGTTCTTAAACTTAGGAAACAGCGTTTAACTTCTTAGCAAGCTGAGATTTCTTTCTAGCTGCAGCGTTCTTGTGGATAATACCCTTTGCTGCTGCCTTGTCAACTGCTTTAACTGCAACCTTTACGTTGTCAGCATTAGTATCAGCGTCAACCTTCTTCAGAATTGTCTTAAGAGCGGTCTTGTCAGCCTTGTTACGAGCCTGCTTTGTAGCGGATACTAAAACTCTCTTCTTAGCAGATTTAATGTTAGGCACTTACGGCACCTCCTTCTATTCAGATCTACATATAATCATAGTTATATTTCACAATACGACTTATTATAGCACGTCCGATTTGAAATTGCAATAGTTTTTGCGATTTTTTTAAAAATTTTTCTCAGCGGAGGTCAATTTTATGAAGATGACAGGCAGAACAGAGCTTGCAAGTGAGTTCACCGCACAAAAAAACGGCATAGCCTGCGAAAGCTATGAACTTTACGGCGAAAAGATAACCGAGATTCTGATATCGGAAGCTGACAAAGCGGCTTTTAATCGTCCAAGCGGCAGATATTATATGATAGACAGCGCAGATGTGCCTTATGCCGACGGACAGATAAAGGCGCTTTGTACAGTGCTGAGAAAACTTCTGCCTGAGGGAAAATGTCTTGTTGCAGGGCTCGGTAATCCGTCTGTGGCGTCAGACAGTCTTGGGTGGAAAACGGCAGGAAAGGTGCTTGCCACGTCGCAGTTTGTTGAAAATATGCACAGCCCGGATGGGATAGGCAACGTTGCTGTCATACGCACCGATGTCGGCGCAAATTCAGGCATAGACAGCGTTTATCACACTGTATTCTGTGCAGAAAAGATAAATGCCGACTATATAATAGCAATTGACAGCCTTACCTGCGGTGACCCCGACAGGCTTTGCAGGACCATACAGATAACCGATACCGGAATATCTCCCGGCAGCGGCATAGGCGGAAGTAAAAAACAACTTGACCGTAAGACGGCAGGCATTCCGGTTATTGCTGTCGGAGTGCCGACATCTATGGAGTACGAGAACGGAAAGGACAGATTTTTTGTCACAAGGCATGATATAGACGCAGAAACGGCAAGATATTCGCATATAATTTCGACAGCGATAAACCGTACTCTTTGTCCGTCGCTTTCAGCGGAAGATGTTACAATGCTGATGAATTATTCGTGAATAAAAGAACGTACCGTATCATAAGCTTTATCGGAAGTATTGAAAGGATGGTGCTTATGAACAGCAAAAAAAGCAAAGGCGTTACAAGGATTGCCGTAGCGGGAATTGCTGCGGCGGTAATTTCATTTACGCTGACGGGTGTTGCGGAGAATGCTGTCAGCGGTGCATTGCAAGAAAAAGATATCGCATCGGGACTCAAACGGCTTACGGTGCTCAGCGCAATGCTTGCTATGCCGATTGGCAATTATGACGGAAATGAAAATAATATCAGCAATGATACAGCTTCGCAGGACAAGCCGCAAAGCTCTGCGGGGGGAACATCATCAGCCGGCGAAACGGAACAAGCTTCGGGGGATGAGAGTATGTCTGAGCCGAATACACCGAGCGTTACGGAAAGCGAACCGACAGAATCGCTTGTACCTGCTCTCGCTCCGGTTGAAAGCAAGACGGGGCTTATTTCGCTCAATATAAGAAAGGATAAGGACGACCTCGCTTCATATACGGCTAAGGACGGAGCAACCGAAGAAAAGCATTATGGGAAAATTACAGGCGACAATGTGATAGATCTGGAACACGGTCAGGTGCGCAACTGCACAAAGATATCAAATAACGTTCTGCTTACAGAGGGAACTAAAAGACCTAAAATTATGATAGACGGCGGAAACGAACCGCAGGTGCTGATAATACATACGCATACGACCGAGAGCTATGAGCGTGACAACGACGGATATTATGATACAGCGTATCATGGGCGATCGTTGTGTCCTGCAAACAGTGTGGTAGGAGTAGGAGCTGTGCTCGCCCAGACGCTCTCCGATAACGGTATCGGCACTATTCATGACGGTACGGTATTTGACGACCCGGTATACGATAATTCGTATACAAGGAGCAGAGAACGCATAGAGGAAATACTGAAAGAATATCCATCGGTAAAAGTGGTACTTGATATACACCGTGACGGCATAGCGGACGGTGATGTGAGAATAGCGCCTGTAACGGAGATAAACGGGAAAAAAGCCGCACAGATAATGATAATATGCGGTTGTGACGACGGCACGGGAATACTTCCCGATTATATGAATAATCTCAGGTTTGCAACATATCTGCAAAACGGTATCGAAGCCGATAACGAGGGTCTGACACGTCCGATGCTGTTTGATTACCGCTTTTATAATCAGGATCTCACGAGAGGTTCGCTGGTTATAGAATTCGGTGCGCTTGCAAATGACATAAGTCATGTCAGATATTCAGCCCGGCTTGTGGGAAAGAGTATTGCAGATCTGCTGAAAGGTCTTGAATAAAAATAACAGCCACGATTTTCTGTCGTGGCTGTTGTCTTTTTTTATTATTACAGATAGTAGTTTAAGCGATTGCCAATGCAGTCACGCTGAATATGCTCGGACCGTCTGTAGTCTTGGGAACGATCTTTACAGTGTGTTCGCCTGCTGCGTCAAAGCTCTTGATCTGTGCGCACTCAACATAGTTGCCCCAACCGCCTGTGAAGTCGGCGTTGAGTGTTATTGCAAGCTCATCGTCTATATAAACATCGGCTGAGCAGCCTGCCTTGGTGTACTTTCCGTAAAGTATACCGATCTCCTTTGCGTTTACCTTGAATGTAAGATCGGTTGAGCTTAAGTCTGTCTTGTTTGAGCCCTTGAAGAACCAGTAGCCGTCAAAGCCGCCGAAGTTTGCTTCGTTGGTCTTGAACTCACCGTTCATTGTTACAGCGTCGCCTGCCTGTGCAAGAGTGAGGAGTGAACCGTTTTCAAACGACGCGTTTGTAGCGGGAGTTGAGAAGTCGCTCTCGTTGCCGCTTATGTTGTCAACGTCCTTGTCAACATCGGAAATGTAAGCCTGAAGAAGCTGAGAAACTATCTTGTGACCGGGTACGTTGGGGTGGATATTATCGTCCGATATATCCTTCCATACTATGTCGCCGTGCCCTATCGTATCAAGAATTGTGTTTCTGTATGAGATCATAGGCAGATCGTAGTGCTTTACGATTTCTGCGTGCTGTTCCTGGAAGCTTGTTCCGTCTTCCTGGGTTGTAGCTACAGTGATTATTGCAGGGTTGGTTGACGACTTCCAGATAGTTCTGAGAAGGCTGTCATAAGAATCCTTGTTGCGCTCTGTAAATTCTGTAGTATCATTTACCGAGAACTCAACGAATACGAGATCGGGGTTCTTTGACAGAAGATCTGTCGTTACTCTGTGTACGCCTATGTATGAACCTGTAGCGCCGATTCCGGCGTTTACATAGTTGACCTTTGCGCTTGAATATGTCTGTTGTAACCAGTCGGCGGTAAGCTTTGCGTAGCAAAGTTCGTTGCCTGCACTTGTACCCTGAGTAATGGAGCCGCCGATGAAGCCTACCGTTACTTCTTCACCGTTTTTCAGCTTCTTTATTACGTTTGCAAGTCTTACCTTGTTGCCCTCGTTAAGACGTGACATATCGATCATATGCTGTGTCAGATCGCCATCGAGAGTGTACTTTGTATAATTTGCTTCCAAATCCTTTGACTCCTCCTGTGAATTGTTGTCTTTGCTTTCTTCTGCGCCGTTATCGGAGCTTTCTTCTGTGGAAGATGCGTCTGCCGATGTCTGTGTACTTGTGTCTGAGCTTTCCGCAACCGATGAAGCGGAGGTGCTATCGCTGCTGCTTGTCGCATTGCCTGCGCAACCTGTTACAGATACCGCAAGAGCGGCTGTAATGAGTATCGCAAGTATTCTTTTCTTCATATTACTGCCTTTCTTTAAACAAATTTAAGTCATGTTAAGCGATTTTTAGGTAATCGCTTACACAAATATATCACTATTTTTACCGAATGTCAAGAAAAAACGGTAAAATTTTCTGAGCAATATTTACATAATTCTGTTGAAAACTATACCGCAATATGTTAAAATAAATATAAACCGATTTAATTTCGGCACTATGATAAATTTAAGCGAGGAATTAAATAAATGACTGACAAGAAGATAATAAGCCCTGCAAATGAGGCATTCTCATACATGGGAAGAATTGACTTTTCAAAACCGGACAGCCCGTTGTTCATTTACGCAGGCAGTATGGTCAGCGCAAAGTTTACCGGCACTTCGGTAGGTATGATGATTTTTCCGCACCTTATATATAAGGTTACCTGGATAGGCGTTATCGTTGACGGCATTCAGTACAAGTTCGACCTCAACCATTCCGACACTCCGGTATATATACCGATAATCGACGGACTTGAGGACGGTGAGCATACTATTACCATATTCAAGAGAACAGCCGGTTCGCACCATTATTTCAACTTCTGCGGACTTATGATCGACAGTAATGCGGAAGTAAGACCCGAAAACCATAAATATGATATGAATATCGAGGTTTACGGCGACAGCGTTTCCTCAGGCGAGGTAGTAGAGGCTGTAAACTATTGCGAGCATACCGACCCCGAGCATATCAACCAGTTTGACAACAGCTGGTTTGCATATTCTCTCCAGCTTGCAAGAAAGCTGAACGCCCGCATCAACTGCAACGCACAGGGCGGAATTTCGCTCATCAACGGCGCAGGATATTTTGATAATTATATCGGTATGGAAACCGTTTATAAGCAGATGGGCTATGAACCTCACTTTGAGCTTACCGAATGGGATTTTTCACGCTACACTCCCGATTATATTATAATCGCATTGGGTCAGAATGACGCAAACCCCGATCCTAAGCGTATTTACGAAAAAGAATACCGTGAAAAGTGGAAGACCGTATATAAGAATATGGTGCTTGACCTTAACGAAAAATACGGCGGCAAGGCAAGGTTTATTGTTATAACCACTGTACTTATGCACGAGCCTACATGGGACGATGCTCTTGACGAAATAGTGAACGAGCTTGCAATGGATAATGTAAAACGTTTTAAATTCAGAAGAAACGGTGCGGCAACGCCCGGACATCCCCGTATCCCCGAGCAGACAGAGATGGCTGACGAGCTGTACGGCTTTATAACCGAATGGGAAAGCTGATTGTCAATCTGCACAAAAAGATAGGTTGAAACAAGGCACAATTCATAAAATCGGCACAAATCTATTGAAAACTTTTGGGAATTGTGCTATTATTAAAAAAGTAAAATAAAATGTTAGGAGTATCTGTTATGGCTATTAATGTGCCTAAGGAATATGAAGTTCCCCTTTATCTTTTCCATCAGGGAAAGAACGCCGAAGCATATAAGCTGTTCGGCTCTCATTTTGTCGAAAAAGACGGCGTGAGCGGTGTTGTTTTCAGAGTATGGGCACCAAAGGCTGCTGATGTCAGCGTCGTAGGCGATTTCAATCACTGGAACCGTGAAGAAAGCTATATGAAAAAAATCAGCGACGGCGGTATCTGGGAGCTTTTTATCCCCGGACTCAAGAAGTTTGATAATTACAAATACAGCATAAAGACCGAAAGAGGACAGATAAAACTGAAGGCCGATCCCTACGGCTACCATATGGAAACACGTCCCAATACCGCATCAAAGGTGTATGATATTTCCGGCTACAACTGGAAAGATTCAAAGTGGATGGACGAGAAGAAGACGAAGAACGTATACCGTTCTCCTATGAATATATACGAGGTACACCTCAACTCCTGGTTTACAAAGACCGATGAGGAGGAGCTGTTCAGTTATATGCAGCTTGCGGAAAAGCTCGTTCCTTATGTTAAGGAAATGGGCTATACTCATATCGAGATGATGCCGATAGCCGAGTTCCCGTTTGACGGTTCGTGGGGATACCAGCAGATAGGCTATTACGCTCCCACATCACGTTTTGGCACTCCCTCTGATTTTATGGAATTTGTAGATTACTGCCACACTCACGGAGTAGGCGTGATACTCGACTGGGTACCGGCACATTTCCCTAAGGATGCGGCGGGACTTTACGAGTTTGACGGCGATTACTGTTACGAATATTCCGACCCCAACAAGCGTGAGCATTATAACTGGGGTACAAGAGTTTTCGACTGGGGCAAGCCCGAGGTACAGTCGTTCCTTATTTCAAACGCTAACTACTGGCTTTCCGAATATCATATAGACGGTCTGCGTGTCGATGCGGTAGCTTCTATGCTTTACCTTGACTATGACAGGCAGGGCGGAGCGTGGACACCTAATAAGAACGGCGGAAACGAGAATCTTGAGGCTGTCGATTTCCTTCAGAACCTCAACTCCTGCCTTTTCTCACGGCACCCCGGACTTCTGATGATAGCGGAAGAATCGACTGCATGGCCTATGGTTACAAAGCCGGTCGATATTGGCGGTCTTGGCTTCAACTTCAAGTGGAATATGGGCTGGATGAACGATATGCTTTCGTATATGTCAATGAGCCCCGAGTACAGACAGTACAACCATGACAAGCTGACTTTCTCGTTCTATTACGCATTCTCCGAAAACTACATATTGCCGATTTCACACGATGAGGTGGTTTACGGCAAGTGTTCAATGCTCGACAAGATGAGCGGACCGAGGGAAAAGCGTTTCGCATCTCTCAGAACGTTCCTTGCATATATGACCGCACACCCCGGTAAGAAGCTGATGTTCATGGGTCAGGAATTCGCACAGTTCAAGGAATGGAATTACAAGACAGGTCTTGACTGGGATATTCTGAAATTCCCCGAGCATTCGCAGTATCAGTCGTTCGTAAAGGCTATGAACAAGTTCTATCTCGACAACAAGCCTTTATGGGAGATTGATTACGACTGGAGCGGCTTCAGCTGGATATCAAACGATGATAACAAGAACAGCGTCATAGTATTCAGACGTATAGCGTCAAACGGTGACGAGCTTATCGCAGTATGCAACTTCCTGCCGAATGAACACGAACAGTACCGCTTCGGCGTTCCTTACTATGCCGACTATAAGGAAGTGTTCACGACAGACGACAAGAAATTCGGCGGCGATAGCGACGGCAACGCTTCATATACCGCACAGTGCGAGGGTATGCACGGACTTGAGTATTCAATAACAATGAAGATACCCGCAATGTCCGCAGTATTCCTCAAGCCCGTCAACAAGCGCAGCCCCGAAAGCGACAAGCCAAAGCCCGAAAAGGCAGAAAAAATTGCAAAAACCGCAGAGAAAAAGGCTGAAACGCAGGCACAGAAAACGGCACAGAAAACTGCCGTAAAGCCCGGCACTTCTGCAAAGAAACCTGCGGCAAAGAAAGCAAATACGGCGAACCGTAAGAAAAACGGCAAAGCTAAGAAATAAATAACGGAGGAACTTATTTATGAAACATGTAAAAAAGGAATGCGTGGCAATGTTGCTCGCAGGCGGTCAGGGTAGCAGACTTTACGCTCTGACAAAGGATATGGCAAAGCCTGCCGTTCCTTACGGCGGTAAATACAGAATCATTGATTTCCCGCTTTCAAACTGCGTAAACAGCGGCATTGACACAGTAGGCGTACTTACACAGTATCAGCCTCTGGTGCTTAACGAATATATCGGCAACGGTCACCCCTGGGGACTCGACAGAGTTCACGGCGGCGTTCATGTACTGCCCCCTTATGAATCGTCATCGGGCAAGTCGTGGTATGAGGGTACGGCAAACGCCATTTACCAGAATATCAGCTTTATCGACAGATACAACCCCGAATATGTTGCAGTGCTTTCGGGCGACCACATCTACAAGATGAACTATAACAAGATGCTCGAATTCCACAAGGCACATAAGGCAGACGCTACCATAGCCGTTCTTGAAGTGCCGTGGGAGGAAGCACCCCGTTTTGGCATAATGAGCGCAGACGAGAACGATGTGATTTACGAATTTGCGGAGAAGCCTGCACAGCCTAAATCAAACCTTGCCTCAATGGGCGTTTACATATTCTCTTGGCAGAATCTGAAAAAGCACCTTATCGCCAACGAAAATGACGAGGGCGCAAGCAAGGACTTTGGTAAGAATATTATCCCTGCAATGCTGGCAGAGGGCAACAAGCTCGTTGCTTATCACTTTGACGGCTACTGGAAGGATGTCGGAACTATCGACAGCCTGTGGGAAGCAAATATGGATCTTCTTAATCCCAACGTTCCTCTGGAGCTTCACGATTCAAGATGGAGAATTTATTCGAGAAACCCCGTAATGCCTCCTCATTACGCAAGCCCCGAGAGCGTTATCCAGAACTCACTTATTTCTGAGGGCTGCAACATTGAAGGTCACATAGACTTCTCTGTACTGTTTGCAGGCGTAACTATTGAGCCCGGTGCAGTCGTGCGTGACAGTATCATAATGCCGAACACCACGATAAAGAAGGGTGCGGTAGTTGAATATGCTATTGTCGGCGAGGATTGCGTAATAGGTGAAAACGTCAAGGTCGGTGCAAGACCCGAGTCTATCGAGGATAAGGATACATGGGGTGTTGCGGTAATCGGACACGGCGTAACAGTAAGCGACAATGCGGAGATCAAGCCCAAGGCAATGATCTCGGCTGATGTGTGAACGGGAGGAGAAAAGAGAAATGGCTAATATGGCAAATGTACTCGGTCTGATTTTCGCTAATATGCACGAGCAGAGCGTAGCCGATCTTACAAAGCAGCGCACACTTGCAAGCGTGCCTTTCGGCGGCAGATACAGAATGATAGATTTCCCGCTGTCAAATATGGTAAACAGCGATATTGACAACGTAGGTATTATCACAAAGGACAACTACTTATCGCTTATGGATCACTTAGGATCGGGCGATGAATGGGATCTTTCAAGAAAAACAGGCGGTATGCACCTGCTTCCCCCTTACGGAAACAGCAACGCTCTTTACAGAGGCAGACTTGAGGCTATGGCTCAGGTAAAGCCCTTTATCGAAAGCTCAAACGCAGAATATGTACTGCTTTCAGACGCAGATGTAGTGGCAAATATCGACTACAGACCGATAATTGATTTCCACGAGAAAAACGGTGCAGACATTACTGTTGTATACGGCAGAGGAACATTCACAACAGAGCAGACAATGACAAAGACTGTACTTGCAGTCAATGCAGACAATGTTGTATATGATGTTCTTATCCGCCCTGAGATCAGCGGCGAACACAATGTCAGCCTTAATATGTTCGTTGTAAGCAAGGATTTCCTGCTCAACGAGATCCGTGACGCCGAAAGCCGCAATCTCTACAGCTTCGAGATAGACGTACTGCAGAAGAAGCTCCACGAGATAAAGGTACTCGGCTACAAGTTTGACAAGCCCTTCGCACAGATTGACAGTATGGATACATACTTCAAAACAAATATGAAGCTTGTTGACAAGAGCCTGCGTGATCACCTCTTTATGAGCGACGCTCCTATCTATACGAAGGTAAGAGATGACGCTCCGGCAAAGTACGGCATTGACGCTGAAGTCAAGAACTCACTTGTTGCCGACGGTTGTGTAATCGAGGGTACTGTTGAGAACTGTGTTCTGTTCAGAGGCGTAAAGATCGAAAAGGGCGCAAAGGTCAAGAACTGCATACTTATGCAGGATACGACAGTAGGTGCAAAGGCTGAGATGAACTTCGTCATCACAGATAAGAACGTTACTATCAGCGAGTACCGTTCGCTTGCAGGAACAGAAAGCTATCCCGTATTTGTAAACAAGGGAGCAAAGGTCTGATACGACAGATTAAATAAGATTTCCCCTCACTGAAAAGTGAGGGGAATTTTGCTGTATTTTAATCTTTTAGCACAATTTTAATTTTCTTGAATTTCTTTTTTGTTTACGCTACAATATTGTCCATATCATATTAAATTCGCAGGTGATAAAATGAATGTTGAATTTGACATATCCGATGTTGTACGGAATGTATCGCGATAAAGGCTGAGAAATAATTACGCTGATTGCTCTTGGCAAAGGGAAACAAGCTGTTTTTACGCTTTTTATCGGTTTTAATAAAATTTTTCACTTTCCCTATTGACAACGGCGGATAAATGTAGTATAATCATCAAGTAAATTAAATTGTGAAACAAAAGCAGAGAAGCACTCTCACCCATTTACGCCGAAAGGTTGTTCAATGAGGTAATTACAGAAATTCCCGACGGATTATCAGTTTAATTCCGTCTGTAATATTTGTACAGCGTGAGAGAATCTGCATTGCAGTTTATCACGCTTTTTGTTTTGCATAAAACAATTTGTTTTCAGAAAGGCGGTGCTTTACAATCAGCACAAAAGAACAACTCATCAACGAAGAGATAAATGAAAAAGAGGTCCGTGTGATCGGAGCTGACAATGAGCAGCTCGGCATTATGTCTTCGGCGCAGGCTCTTGATATGGCGATTGAGGCTGACTTAGACCTCGTGCTTATCGCTCCTTCCGCTACTCCTCCGGTATGTCGTATAATGGATTACGGCAAGTTCCGTTTTGAGCAGTCAAAGAAGGAAAAGGAATCTAAAAAGAACCAGAAACAGGCTGAGCTTAAAGAGATACAGATGTCGCTCAATATCGACACCAACGACTTTAACACGAAGGCTAATCAGGCTATAAAGTTCCTTAAAAACGGCGACAAGGTTCGTATCAAGGTTCGTTACAGACGAGCAAGAGAGCTGTCACATGTAAATCTTGGTGAGGAGCTTATGCAGAGAGTTCTTGAAGCTGTTTCAGAGTACGGCGCGTGCGAAAAGCCTGCTAAGCTTGAGGGCAGAAACTATATGGCAGTTGTAGCTCCCAAGACAGCGGCAAACGGCAAGAAAGCAAAGAAGGACGCCGATAAACCGGCGGAAAATAAATAAGGAGGATTCCACTCATGGCAAAGAAGATCAAGATCAAAACCCACAGCGGTGCTAAAAAGCGTTTTAACATCTCCAAGAACGGTAAGGTCAAGTACCAGAAGACAAACCGTCGTCACAGACTGACACAGAAGGCTACAAAGAGAAAACGTATCAATCGTGCAGCAGGATACTGCGACAAGACGAACGTTGCAGAAGTTAAGAAGCTCATACCCTACAAATAAAAACTAACTGCGACCGTTTCGGCGCAATATTCACTATAGGAGGAATTTAACGATGGCTCGTATTAAAGGTGCATTAGCAACTCGTAAGAGAAGAAATAAAACATTAAAGCTGGCAAAGGGCTACTGGGGCGGCAAGAGCAGACTTTTCAAGACTGCCAAGGAAGCTGTCTGGAAGTCAGGTCAGTACGCTTACATCAGCAGACGTTTAAAGAAGAGAGATTTCAGAAAGCTCTGGATCGCAAGAATCAACGCTGCTTGCAAGATGAACGGCACTAACTATTCAACATTCATCAACGGTTTAAAGAAGGCTAACATCGGTCTTAACAGAAAGATGCTGTCAGAAATCGCTATCAACGATCCCGCAGGTTTTACTGCACTTGTTGAGAAGGCTAAGGCTGCTCTTTAAGAGAAAACAACACGCCCACATTATTATGGGCGTGTGATTTTTTATATTTGAAGTGTCAGCGGCAGATTAAAAGGCATAAAATATACCCGACTGTAAGTCGGGTATATAAATCCTTTTAATACATATCCTTGCTGTGGTGCTTGTAATAGAAGACGTAGCTTCCTATTGCGCCGGCAACTACAAATATGAATGTAACTATAAGGCGGTTCAGTAAATTGCCGGACAATTCGGCATACTGCATTGAATATTTTGCTAGGTTGTCAAGTATTCCGAAAATATTGACAACAGTGCCTGCTTCCTGTTCTTTCAGGAATATCTGGAACAGATACGCAAAACCGTTTGAAAGCACCCAACCTGCAAATGTAAGTATTGCTGTGAACACGCAGTCGATAGTTCTCAGTTTCTTTGAGAACACAGTATAGAGCGATATTACTGCGGCAGACATTATAACGCCGCCTATCCAGCCGACAAGGTCCGACATCATAATAAATACAACGAATATGGCACAACCGATCAGAAGTCCGAGTATACCGCCGAGCAAGCCTTTTATCGTACCTTTTACATCAAACGGAGGACGGACAGTCCCGTCTGAACGTCTGCGTCTTGTGAGTATCTCATAGTCTTCCAGTTCAAGTACCTTTGCGACCTGTATAGGTGTTGAACTGCGCATTTCACTTTTTAAATAGGCAGTGAGTTTTTCCAAAAATTCAATGAGTAACGGCAGATTTTCCTGCATGAGATTGTATCCCTTGCAGTAAATGTTGACGCAACCGTCAACGTTTTCAACGCCGAGCATTGTTTTCTTGGGAAAGCGCTCAGCCATAGTGTATATCCTGCCGAACTGCCGGTCGGTTATCACTGCGCCGCACACTATGTCGAATCTGTGCTTTTTATCGTTGTCAAAAACTACGACAGGAACACCGTTCTTGACACCGCTCAGTGTTGCGGTTTCGGGATCGTATTTAAGTCCTGTTTCCTTTTCAATAAGGCTTAGCTCGGAAAATATCATGAAATTTAAGTCCTTTCTTTACCGTACACGGTTAAAGAAATTTTAGCATAACGACCGATAAAAGTCAAGAAACTGAGTATTAAGGAGAAATATGGAAATCACTTCAAAGCAGAACAGTTATATAAAGGAATACAGAAAGCTGGTAGAGCAGAGAAAATACCGCAGACAGTCGGGTTTTTTCCCTTGTGAAGGAGCAAAACTGGCTGTTGAAGCAGTTAAAAGCGGTTGTACTTTAGGTGAAAACGCTTATGTTACTGTGTCGGCGGAAGATAAATATCCCGATGTTGTGGGTATGCTGAGAGAGCAGTGTAAGGTTGTCGGAATTTCGGAAGAGGTTGCCGACAGCATTTCCGACACAAAATCGCCGCAGGGGATTTTTATTACAGTAAGACATCTTGACAAAATTCTGAATTTAAGTACAATAGATAGTAGCAGACAGTTTATAATATTGGAAAATTTACAAGATATGGGTAATATTGGCACGATAATACGTTCCTGTGACGCATTTTCTATTGATGGGGTTATACTTGCCGGTGATTGCGCAGACGTGTTTGCACCCAAAACGGTAAGAAGTGCGATGGGTTCGCTGTTCAGACTGCCGATATACTGCTGTGATACCGAAGAAGCGATAACGCTTTTGCAAAAGGGCGGTTTTACCGTGTATTCGGCGGAGCTTTCGGACAGGTCGGTGAAGCTGGGAGAGGAAAAGCTGCCTCAAAAGACCGCTGTCGTTATCGGCAACGAGGGCAACGGGGTCAGCGATACCGTGAAAAAGCTGTGCGACAAGTCGCTGTTTATACCGATAAACAGTGCCGAGAGCCTTAACGCATCGGTTGCGGCATCGGTTATTGCGTGGGAAATGTCGAAGGTCAGAGAGTAAGCTTGACGTTAAATACGGTTAATAATTGCGGTTTATAATTCAGCGTTGAAATCGTGATGTTATTTATATGGTGAGGTATTATGCTCTGCCTTTGAATATCGGAATTTCAATTAACAATATAAAACAAAACCAATCAAGATAAAATGTTCAGCTTGTAGAAAAAGTCAGCTTTTTTATAAAGTAGTGCGAATTCTCAATCCCTATCCCCAAACCCCTTCCCCGTGGGAAGGGGCTGAGTGTGGGGCTGCCGCCCTCACCCCGCTTGGGGCTACGCCCCAAACCCCATTTTTTTTGATAACGATAGAGGTTTTTCGGCAGACTGAAAAAGTTAAAAGGGTGCGGCGAGAGCCGCCCGCCGTCAGACGAGGTGTGAAAACGCACAAGCGGTTTGAAAGGCGAATTTGAACCGGCACAATGCCGTTTTGTTAAGACAAAATAAAAAAGCAAAGATAAAATGTTAAAAGGGTGCGGCGAGAGCCGCCCGCCGTACACAAACTGTCGGCAATACGCAAACAGTTTAAAAGGCGAATTTGAACCGGCACATTGCCGGCACGGAAAGGAAGACGAAAAATTTGTCCCATCTGGTAATAGTTGAGTCGCCTGCGAAGGCGAAAACAATTGAGAAATATCTCGGAAAGGATTATTCCGTAGTAGCATCTGTAGGTCATATCCGTGATCTGCCGAAGTCGAAGCTCGGAGTTGACGTTGACAACAACTTTGAGCCTAAGTATGAGAACAAAAAAGATAAGGCGGCTCTTATAAAAGAGCTTAAGAAAGATGCAAAGGCGTCTGACATAGTATATCTTGCGACCGACCCTGATAGAGAGGGAGAGGCTATTTCTTGGCACCTGGCACACGTCCTTGGGATAAGTCCGGACGCACCTGTGCGTGTAACGTTCAGCGAGATCACAAAGAGCGGTATCGAGGCGGGCATGAGCCATCCGAGAACGCTTGATATGGACCTTATCAACGCACAGCAGGCAAGACGTATACTTGACCGAATAGTAGGCTATAAATTAAGCCCGTTCTTATGGAAGAAGGTCAGACGAGGTCTTTCGGCAGGCCGTGTACAGTCGGTTGCGGTAAGGCTTATCGTTGACAGAGAGCAGGAGATAGAGAGCTTTGAGGCACAAGAATACTGGAGCATAGACGCAAAGCTGTTGTCCGCTTCGAGCAGACGTGCATTCCCTGCAAAGCTGACAGAGGTCAAGGGCGAGAAGTTCAAAGCGCTCAATAAAGAAGAAACCGACAAGGTGCTTGCTATGCTTGAAAACGGCGAGTTTATCATCACCAATATCAAGAACAGCACAAGAAAGAAAACACCTGCACCGCCGTTCACCACCTCTACCTTACAGCAGGAAGCGTCAAGAAAGCTGTCTTTCAACGCTAGACGTACAATGAAAGCGGCGCAGGAGCTGTATGAGGGCGTTGAGATACCCGATATGGGCGCAGTAGGTATCATAACCTATATGCGAACAGACAGCCTGCGTATTTCCGATGAGGCAAAAGCGGCTGCGGCACAGATGATAGAATCGACATACGGCAAGGAATATCTGCCTTCAAAGCCCAGAGTATTCAAGTCGAAGAACAATGCTCAGGACGCACACGAGGCTATCCGTCCGACAATAATCACGCTTACTCCCGAAAAGGTAAAGTCTGCGCTTTCGGGCGACCAGTACAAGCTGTATAAGCTGATATGGGAGCGTTTTATGGCAAGCCAGATGGAGAATCAGCTTCTTGATACAAAGGCAGTAGATATTACCTGCGGAGAGTGTCTGTTCAAGGCGAACGGATATACCGTGAAATTTGACGGCTTTACAAAGCTGTATGAAGAAAGCAAGGATAACGATGAAGAGGAGGGCGGCGCACTGCCTGCTCTTGAAGTAGGCGAAAAGCTGAAAGTAAAAGAACTTACGGGTAACCAGCACTTTACTCAGCCGCCACCGAGATATACAGAGGCGAGCCTTATCAAAGCGCTTGAAGAAAACGGTATAGGCAGACCGTCTACCTATGCGCCTACAATTGCCACTATACTCGACAGGCACTATGTTGAGCGTGAGGCAAAGCAGTTAAAGCCAACCTCGCTCGGTATAGTTATTACCGACCTTATGAAAGGTCACTTTGAGCGTATAGTTGACGCAAAGTTTACCGCTCAGATGGAAAGCGACCTTGATAAGATAGAAGCAGGCAAGGCTGACTGGGTGGACGTACTCGGAAAGTTCTATACAGGCTTTGACAAGATGCTTACAAAGGCTGAAAAGGATATGGAGGGCAAGAGGGTAAAGATACCCGATGAGCCTACCGATATAGTCTGCGACAAGTGCGGTAAGCCTATGGTTATAAAGATAGGACCATACGGAAAGTTCCTGGGCTGTTCGGGATTCCCGGAGTGCAAGAACACCAAGAGGATAGTAAACGAAACAGGCGGACTTTGCCCGCACTGCGGCGGCAAGATGCTTGCGAAGAAGTCAAAGAAGGGCAAGCCTTTCTTCGGATGCGAGAACTACAAGGATTGCAATTTTATGACGTGGGATACCCCGCTTGCGGATAAGTGCCCTAAGTGCGGCTCGACACTGTTCAAGAAAGTCGGCAAGCAGGGTCAGGTATACTGTGCAAAGGACGGTTGCGGATATGTACGTCCTGCCGATGAGGATAAGAAGAACGAAAACTGATAAGGATAAGATAAATTGGATAAAACTACTGTTACCGTAATAGGCGCAGGTCTTGCGGGAGTTGAGGCGGCATGGGCGCTTGCGAACAGAGGCTTTCATGTAAGGCTGTGTGAGATGAAGCCGGAAAAGTATTCGCCTGCCCATAAGTACAAGGGCTTTGCGGAGCTTGTGTGCAGTAATTCGCTGAAAAGTGCGGATACCGCCAGCGCCTGCGGTATGCTTAAGGAAGAAATGCGTTATATGAACTCTGTGACGATGAGAGCCGCAGAGAAAACAAAGGTCGGTGCAGGCGGTGCTCTTGCTGTCAACCGCACGGAGTTTTCCGACGCTGTGACCGAAATGATAACTAATCACCCGTATATTGAGATCGTAAACGGTGAGATAACGGAGTTTCCCAAAAGCGATACCGTAATTGCGACAGGCCCGCTGACAAGCGATACATTCGCCGAAAAGATACAGGAGCGCTGTGGAAGTCCGCTCAGCTTCTACGATGCGGCGGCACCCATAGTTACCGCAGAAAGCATTGATATGAGCCTTGCGTTTTTCGCTACACGTTATGACAAGGGCGAGGCGGATTATATCAACTGCCCGATGACAAAGGAAGAATACGAAGCCTTTTATAACGAGCTTGTAAACGCAGAGAGCGTACAGCTCAAAAGCTTTGAGAATCTTAAAGTGTATGAGGGCTGTATGCCTGTAGAGGTGCTTGCAAAGCGTGGAATAGAAAGCGTCCGCTACGGCTGTATGAAGCCTGTGGGTCTTATCGACCCCAGAACGGGCAGACGGCCTTATGCAGTGGTACAGCTGAGAAAAGAAAACAACGAGGGCACGCTTTATAACCTTGTGGGATTCCAGACGAATCTTAAATTCGGAGAGCAGAAAAGAGTATTCTCGATGATAACGGGGCTTCAGAATGCGGAATTTGTAAGATACGGCGTTATGCACAGGAACACATTCCTTAATTCTCCCGGTCTGCTTGATAAGAATTTCAGACTTATCGACAGCGACAACATATATTTCGCAGGTCAGATGACGGGTGTTGAGGGATATGTCGAAAGTGCGGCATCGGGCATCATAGCAGGGATAAATCTTGCGAGGGCGCTTGACGGCGAAAAGCCGCTCGAACTGCCCGAAACCTGCATGACAGCGGCACTGGCAAGGCATATAAGCACGGAGAACAAGGACTTTCAGCCGATGGGGGCGAATATGGGAATACTTCCGCCGCTCCCCGAAAGGATAAAGGACAAGAAGCTGAGATACAGGACGATTGCGGACAGAGGACTTGAGGATCTGAGGAAAGCACTCTGCGAGCAGGGAATCGCTGCACAGCGGTAATGCGGTCTGTCTGTCTAGCAAAACAGATTTTTGAACGGTCGGTGTTTTGATACGGGAGTGGCAGACCCTCTGTGAAAAACTAAAGGCAAAGCGATAAGTACCTGATTTTATACGAAAGGAAAACGGATTATGAAAATAGCTATAGACGCTTTCGGCGGAGATAATGCGCCGGACGAGGTAGTAAAGGGTGCGGTTGACGCTGTAAAGGAGTACGGAGTTGACATTGTGCTGACGGGCGACACAAAGAAGCTCGACGAGTGCTTTGAAAGACTGGGGCTTTCAAAGGACCACATCACATTTGAGCAGGCTGACGGAGTTATCGAGATAGAGGATAACCCAAAGATGATATTAAAGGAAAAGAAGAACTGCTCTATGGGCGTGGCTATGCAGATGGTAGCTGACGGCAGAGCGGACGCTATGATAAGCGCAGGCAGTACGGCGGCTCTTGTTATGGGCGGTACTCTTATAGTAAAGCGTATCAAGGGCGTAAAGCGTCCGTCACTGACACCTGTAATGCCCGGTCTTAATAATATGTATATACTGCTTGACGGCGGTGCAAACGTTGATTGCCGTCCGGATATGTTAAGGCAGTTTGCGGTTATGGGCAGTGTTTATATGAACAAGATAATGGGTGTTGAAAACCCCAAGGTCGGACTGCTGAATGTCGGTGCAGAAGAAGAAAAGGGCAGGGAGCTTGAACAGGAAACTTACGCTCTGCTCAAAAACAGCACGCTGAATTTCACGGGCAATGTCGAGGCGAGAAATGCGGCTTTAGGCGAGGTCGACGTTGTTGTAACGGACGGCTTTACGGGTAACATCTACCTTAAAACAGTAGAGGGTATGGGCAAGTTTATGAAGGCTTCGCTCAAGAAGATATTCTTCCGCAACCTCGGCACAAAGATAGGCGCAATGTTTACTATGAAGGGCATCAAGGAAATAAGCAAGCAGATGGACTACAGGGAAACAGGCGGTTCTCCGCTTTTAGGTACGGCAAAGCCCGTGCTTAAGGCGCACGGCAGCAGTGACGCTCTTGCATTCAAGAACGCCGTAAGGCAGGCCAAGGATTTCGTTGAGAGAAACGTTATCGCAGAGATGGAAAAGGTGCTGTCGGAAAATACGGAAGGTTGATTTTTGGCTTGCGGGAGGGGCTTCCCTCCCGTGAGAATTATTGAAAGGAAAAGAAATGACAGAGCTTGAACAGATAATAGGCTATACGTTCAAAAATCCTGAGCTTTTAAAAGAGGCTCTTACTCATTCGTCATACACAAACGGAAAACATCTGCGCAGTAACGAACGTCTTGAATTTTTAGGCGACAGCGTGCTGAGCATTGTTGTGTCCGAGCATCTCTTTGAAAATCTTACCAATCTGCCCGAAGGACAGCTTACCAAGATAAGAGCAAGCGTAGTGTGTGAAAATGCGCTTTATCCCTTTGCAAGAAAAATAGATTTAGGCAAGTATATTTTTCTGGGAAAAGGAGAAGAACATACGGGCGGCAGAGATCGCCACTCGATATTGGCGGACGCATTTGAGGCGCTTATTGCGGCAATATATCTTGACGGCGGATTTGAAGCGGCAAGGAATTTCATACTGCCGTTTATACCGCCGCTCGATAAGCTGAGTACGGGTAAATTCCTGCTCGGAGATTACAAGACGGTATTGCAGGAGATAATCCAGCAGAACCCGGAGGAACGTGTTGCCTATGAGATAAGCGATGAAAGCGGACAGGCGCATAACAAGCAGTTTACGGCAAATGTGCTTCTGAACGGTCAGATAATAGGCACGGGTAAGGGTAAGAGCAAGAAGGAAGCGGAGCAGAGCGCCGCAAAAGAGGCTATAAGCCTTATGGGATATGAAACAAACTAACATTTCGGTATTTATACCGCATTACGGCTGTACGCATATATGCAGCTTCTGCAATCAGAAAACGATAAGCGGACACAGCGAGCCTGTCACTGAAAAGGAACTTGAAAGCATACTTGAGGGGCAGCTTGAAAATCTTAAAGACAGCGGTACGAAAGCGCAGATAGCGTTTTTCGGCGGCAGCTTTACCGCAATAGACAGGGATTATATGATAAGACTGCTGACGGTAGCCAAGCGTTATACAGACGCATATCCCGAGCAGTATGACGGTATACGCTGTTCGACAAGACCCGACTGCATTGACGAGGAAATACTCGGCATTCTTAAAAGCTACGGTATGACGGCGATAGAACTTGGTGCACAGAGTATGAATGACGAGGTGCTGACAGCTAACCGCAGAGGCCATACGGCACAGGACGTAAGACGTGCCTCACGGCTTATAAAGCAGAGCGGATTTGAACTCGGGCTTCAGATGATGACGGGGCTGTATAAGGACACGGAGCAATACTGCATTGATACCGCAAAGGAGTTTATCGCACTCCACTGCGACACGGTGAGGATTTACCCTACTGTTATACTGAAAAATACCGAACTTGGCAGGCTGCACGAGAGCGGAGCGTATGACAGCTTTACCTTTGAGCAGACAACAAGGCTCTGTGCAAGGCTGCTCGATATGTTTAACAAGGCAGGGGTCGCAGTTATCCGTATGGGGCTTCACGCAAGCCGTGATGTTGAGCGGAATATGGTCGGGGGAGTATATCACCCGGCACTGCGTGAGATAGCCGAGAGCATATTGTATCTGGAAAAGATGAACGCTGTGTGCGAGGACGTGGGAAAATACGTCTTTTATACGGACAAGCGTAATATAAGCAAGATAATCGGGCAGGGCGGAGCTAACCGCAATGCGCTTTCACAGCGTGGAATTTCCTTTAAGATAAAGGAAGAGAAAGGCACGGATTTCCGTGCGGAGAGGATCGGTTGATGTTTTTTAAATCTATGGAAATATACGGGTTCAAATCGTTTCCCGATAAGACCATACTGCATTTTGACAAGAGAATGACCGCTGTTGTCGGAAGCAACGGCAACGGTAAAAGTAATATAAGTGACGCACTGCGCTGGGTAATGGGAGAGCAGGGCGCTAAAAGTCTGCGTGGAGATAAAATGGAGGACGTTATCTTTCACGGAACTGTACGCAGAAAACCGATGGGCTTTGCGAGTGTAACGCTGACTATAGATAACTGTGACAGGGCGCTCAGGGTAGACAGTGACGAGGTGGTAATATCCCGTAAGCTGTACAGGAGCGGCGAGTCGGAATATAAGATAAACGGAGCAAAGACACTGCTTAAGAATATAAACGAACTGTTTATGGGTACGGGTCTTGGCCGTGACGGCTACAGCGTTATCGGTCAGGGCAAGGTGTCGGAGATAGTCGAATCGGGCGGAAGCAAGCGCCGTGAGGTTTTTGAAGAAGCGGCGGGCGTATCGAAATTCTTAGCGCAGAAAAAGGACGCAGAGAACAAGCTGAAGCGTACCGAGGACAATCTGCTCCGTATCCGTGATATAGCGTCGGAACTTGAAACAAGACTCCCTGTGCTTGAAAAGCAGGCGGCAAAGGCTAAAAAGGCGAAGGAACTGCTTTCGAGGGAAGAAGACCTTGATATAACGGTAAGTATGTACGAATTGTCCGCACTTGAAAAGACGATTTCGGAAGCGGAGGACAAATTACTTCTCAGCAAGGCGGAGTGTGAAAATCTCGACAGGGATATTGCAAAGCTGGAGGCTGAGGAAGAGGACAACAACAATCGCAGAATGACGCTCCGTGCCAAGCTTGAAAAGCTGAAAGCCGGAAGTGACGAGGCTAAGGACCGCATAAGCGATATAAAGGCTGAGATTGCCGTACTGCGCAACGATATTTCGCACGCAGAAGAAGCTATTGCGGAAACCGAAAAGCAGATAGAGGACGGCAAGAGCGGCAAGGCAAGGCTTGAAGAAGATAAAAAGAACCTTGAAAACGAGATAGAGGAAAAGCAGGCGCTTATAGGTCGGCTGAAGGCGGACAGCGAACAGCTGACGGAGGAACTGACGGGAATCGACGCTGAGGGCGAAACGCTTTCGGGGGAGTATAAGGAGCTTGACGAAAAGCAGGGTCGGCTGTATCTTAAAAGAACGCAGCTGCAGCTTTCGGTACAGCAGATAGAAGCAACCTCCGAACAGCTTTCAAAGCGTAAGGAGGAACTTACAAGAACGGCTGAGAATGCGGCGGCAGAAGCAAAGACGCAGAGAATAAAGCTCAGCGATACCGATGAAGAGCTTGAACAGGCAAAGGAAGAAAAGGCCGAAGCCGAGAACAAGCTGACAGGATATAAAAAGCTGTTTGCCAATAAGAATGACAAGCTGAAAACGGCAGGTCAGACGCTTGAAACGCTACGCAAGGAGTACGAAACGAAAGCGTCACGCCATCAGGTGCTTGACGAGATAGACAAGAATATGGCGGGCTTCCAGTCAAGCGTAAAGTCGGTAATAATGGCGGACAGGCAAGGACGGCTCAGCGGTATAAGAGGTACGGTAGCCGATATAATCAGCGTGGATAAGCGTTATACTGTGGCTATCGAGATAGCGCTCGGCGGTATAATGCAGAACATCGTTACCGATAACGAGGAAGCGGCAAAGCGCAGTATGCGTTATCTTAAGGAAAACAACCTCGGACGTGCGACATTCTTACCTCTTACAAGCGTAAAGGGAAAGATGCTCGAAGTCGGAGGGCTGAGTAATGAGAACGGCTTTGAGGGTATGGCGTGCGACCTTGTGGAATATGACGGGCTGTATGACGGGATAGTAAAATCCATACTCGGAAAGACGGCGGTCGTTGAGGATATTGATACGGCATCGTTTATTGCGAAGAAGTACGGATACCGCTTCAAAATAGTGACGCTTGACGGTCAGGTCATCAACGCAGGCGGTTCGTTCACGGGAGGCAGTGTCAGAAATGACGCAGGTATAATCGCAAGAAAGCAGGAACTTGCTTTATTATCCGAACAGATCGAAGAACTCGGTGTGAAGATAAAAGCCGAGAGCGAACAGCTAAAGCCCTTGCAGGCGGAAGTCGCAAAGATGGCGGAGGAAATGGAGGGCTTTTCCGAAACCGTATCGCAGTGCGAGCCTAAGATAGCAAGACTTGAGGCACAGCGTGACGGTATAAAGCAGCTGCTGTCACAGCTTACCGCACAGCGTGACAGTGCCGAGGAACAGCTTGACGCACAGGAAAGAGCCGAGAATGACGGCAGGAAGCTACTTTCCGATACAAAGTCACAGCTTGAAAGCGTGCTTGCCGAAATCGAAAAGAACGAGGAGGCTCTGAGCGAGCAGAGAAGCGGTCTTGACAAGGCGGAGGATAAGAGAAAAGAGATAGCCGACAGGATACAAAGAAACAATATGGATGTTCTGACGGTAAACGGCGATATATCCAACATCCGCACAAGGATAGAGGGTATAGACGCATCTATCCTTGCACTGAGCGACGGCGGAAGCGAACAGCTCAGAAAAATTGAGGAGCTTAAAAACGGCATTGAGCAGAAGAATGAAATCATAATTCTGAAAACGGCTCAGACCGAAGAAATAGCAAAGACGGCAGGCGACAACGAAAAGGCGATCGCAGATAACGTATCGCTCACAAATGCGGCTGAAAAGCGTATCAGCGAGATAAACAAGTCGATAAGGGAGCTTACCGAGGCAAAGGAAAAGTTCAGTGCAGACCTTGCCAGACAGGAAGAGCGTAAAGGCTCGGCGGAAGGTCAGACCGAGAAGATAATCTCGGGACTGTGGGACAAGTACGAGATGACACGCAGTGAGGCAAAGGAACGTGCGAAGCCTGTAGATGACGCAGGCGTATTCATGCTTAAGGCGGAACTTGCCGAGATAAAGAGGAGCATTGCGGCACTGGGAAGCGTAAACTACAGCTCTATAGAAGAACTGGAGGAGGTATCGGAGCGTTACGGCGTTCTTGCAAAACAGCTAAAGGACGTTGAAACCTCAAAGACGGAACTTGAAAGCCTTATTGCAGATCTTATAAAGGATATAAAGCAGAGGTTCACGGAGAGTTTTGACGATATAAACAATCACTTCGGAATGCTGTTCAGCGAGATATTCGGCGGCGGCGAAGCACGGCTTCAGCTGTCAGACCCGGACGATGTGCTGAACTCCGATGTTGAAATCTATGCCGCACCTCCCGGAAAGGTAATAAAGAGCCTGTCGCTTCTTTCGGGCGGTGAAAAGTCGATGGTAGCGCTGACAATTTATCTTGCGATATTACTGCACAGACCGACACCGTTCTGTATGCTCGATGAGGTCGATGCGGCACTTGACGAGGCAAACGTACAGAAGTACGCTACATATCTTAAGCGTTTCTCGCATAACACTCAGCTTATGGTAATAACGCACAGGAGAGGTACGATCGAACTGTGTGATGTGCTGTACGGCGTTTATATGCAGGAAAAGGGCGTATCGGGACTGTTAAGGCAGGAATTCAGCGAGGAATTTTTAAACGAGGTTGAAAACGCATAGGGACAAGCAAAACGGAAAATGTATATGAAATTATGGGGTAGGAAATGAACAAATTGAGAGTAACAGCTTTATTGCTTGCCGTTATTCTTGCGGTAGGCGGTATAGTGCTTAAAATCTGCGGTTATGACGCACAGACTGATTTTGAGCCGACACTGCCGCTTGATACCGGACTTAGCTCAGAGCAGGCACAAAAGGACTTAAAATATGTATATGACACGGTGAGGGCAAAACATCCCGTGTTCCTTATTGATGACGGTGCGGAGAAAAGATTCGGCGAAGTATACATAAAGCTGCGCAGAGAACTGATGGATAAGGACAGCGTGACGGTAAATGAACTGTGGGAGAAATCTGCCGAGCTTGTATGCACGCTTGACGACGCACATACGATAGTCACAGCATCGGGAACGCGGTATGTGGGTGACGGCGGAGAGATAAGCAAGGCGTATGAAAGCGGAACGCTCTTATCAATTGACGGCATATCGGCGGACAGCATGAAGGAACATTTCAAAAAAGTGTTCCCGTGCGAGCCGCAGGTCAGCTTCTATGCGGACTATATGTTAGGCGTGGCTCTGGAGTACGGCAGTTGGCTTACGCTTCTCGGTGCGGATGTATCCGACGGGATAGATGTTGTTTTCAGCGGTAATAAAGAAACAAAGCATTTTGATATGACGGACGAGCCGCCCGAAAGAAAACAGCTTGAGTTATGCTCATATAAGATCGACAAGGAGAATTCGCTCGGCATTTTCACACTCAACCGTTGTGAAATGTCAGCAGAATACACCGATAGGTTGTCAGAATTTTTCGGTGCGGTAAGAGATAACAATATCGGAAATATCGCCGTTGATTTAAGAAGCAACGGAGGCGGAACAACAGAAGTCATAAACGAATTTCTGAGATATATAAATATAAGCGACTATAAGCTGTTCGGCGGAACGGATATACGAATCGGCGGAAATCTGATCTCGTACCGTGATGAGATAACGCCGAACAAGCACGTTGAAAATGCTTTTGACGGCAAGGTGTATGTGCTGACATCGCAATACACATTCAGCTCGGCAATGGACTTTGCAATGGTGATACAGGATAACGGCATAGGAAAGGTGATAGGCGAAATGCCCGGAAATATGCCGACCGCATACGGTGACAAGCTGAGCTTTCAGCTTCCCGAATCGAAGCTCGTGCTGAGTGTATCGTACAAAAAATTCTACCGTGTGGATATAAACAAAAGTGAAGAACCGCTTATTCCCGACTGTACGGTAAATGCCGATGAGGCTTTGGAAAAGCTGGTTGAATATATAAAGTAGGAGAAAATTTTTCAATGGGATTATTTGAAAAACTGAAAAACGGCTTAAAGAATACAAAAGATGCTCTTGCAAGCAAGATAACAGGAGTTATTAACTCGTTTACGAAAATTGACGAGGACTTTTTCGAGGAACTTGAAGAAACGCTTATCTTATCGGACATAGGCGCTGTGACAAGCGCAAATATCTGCGAGGCTTTAAGAAAAGAGGTAAAGGCTACAGGTACTACTGACCCTGCGGAAGTAAAGGGACTTTTGAAGAAGATAATCGCAGAAATTCTCAAGGGCGACAATGAGCTTTACCTTGATACAAAGCCGACTGTTATACTTGTTATAGGCGTAAACGGTGCAGGCAAGACGACCACTATAGGAAAGCTTGCGTATAACCTTAAAAGCAGCGGCAAGAAAGTTGTCGTTGCGGCGGCGGATACATTCCGTGCGGCGGCTATCGAACAGTTGCAGGTATGGACTGACCGTGCCGGTGTTGATATTATAAAGCACTCGGAGGGAAGCGATCCTGCGGCTGTTGTGTTTGACGCCATCAAGGCAGGTATGGCAAGAGATGCGGACGTTATCATCTGCGATACGGCAGGCAGACTTCACAACAAGAAGAACCTTATGGACGAGCTTAAGAAGATTGCAAGAATAGTAACCAACAACGCTCCCGACAGCCGTGTTGAAACATTACTTGTGCTTGACGCTACAACGGGACAGAATGCGGTAAATCAGGCAAGATTGTTCAAGGAAACGGCAGATATAACGGGTATCGTTCTTACAAAGCTTGACGGAACGGCAAAAGGTGGTATAATAATACCTATAAAAGAGGAACTTGGTATACCTGTAAAGCTGGTCGGTGTGGGTGAGAAGATAGACGATCTGCAACCGTTTATACCGCAGGACTATGTTGAAGCCCTGTTTGAATGATCAAATCAGTAACGAAAGGACAATATATGAAACTTATTATCGCCTCAAACAATGCAGGTAAGATAAAGGAATTCAAGGAAATGCTGACGCCTCTCGGTTATGAGCCTGTTTCGATGAAGGAAGCGGGAATCAATACCGATATAGCGGAGGACGGAACGACCTTCAGCGAAAATGCACATATAAAGGCAAAGACAATATACGATATGACGCATACGCCTGTGCTTGCGGACGACAGCGGGCTTTCGATAGAATTCTTAGGCGGCGCACCGGGCATCTATTCGGCAAGATACGCAGGCGAGAATGCAACGAACGAGGACAGGATAAACAAGGTGCTCGGTGAGCTTAAAGGCGTTGACAAGCCGCTCAGAAATGCAAAATTCGTATGCGCTTTATACTTTATCCGTGACGATGATTATGAGATATGTGTTACGGGCGAGTGCGAGGGCTTTATCGGAGAAGAGCCTATAGGTGAAAACGGCTTCGGTTATGATCCTATTTTTATGATAGACGATGATACAAGTATGGCTTGCCTTACTGACGAGGAAAAGAACAGGATAAGCCACAGGGCAAAAGCGCTTGAAAAGCTGGTAGCCGAGCTTAGCAAAAAGTAATGGATATCAAAGATTTACCTTATATTCTGACAGCGGCGTATCTGATTATAATTAACATAATCGGTTTTATACTGCCGCCGGTGGATAAGAGCAAAGCAAAGAAAAACAAATGGCGCATAAGGGAAAGGACGCTTTTCATCGTGTCTGCGCTCGGCGGTTCTGTCGCTATGTATATTTCAATGCGGATTTTCCACCACAAAACAAAGCATAAGAGATTTATGATAGGAATACCGGCAATTATCGTTTTACAGCTAGGCGCTGTATTTGCGATATGGTATTTCTTTATAAGATGAAAGAAACGGAGATAATAATGGAGATAACGAGCAGACAGAGAGCAAAGCTGAAAGGCATTGCAAGTAACTATGATACTATCTTTCAGATAGGAAAGAACGCAATATCGGACGAGCTTATAAAACAGCTTTCGGACGCACTGGAGGCAAGAGAGCTTATAAAGATAAGAGTTCTTGAAAACTGCGGATACAGCGCAAAGGAGCTTGCAGGCGAGATAGGCGAAAGGACAGACAGCATAGTTGTACAGGTGATCGGCACAAAGATAGTCCTTTACAGACAAAATAAAGATCCCAAGAAAAGGAAGATAAGCTTAGATGATTAAGATAGGCGTATTCGGCGGTGCATTCAACCCCATTCACAACGGACATATAAATATGGTGAAAGAAGCTTTCGCCGACCTTAAACTTCAGAAGATGCTGATAATCCCCACTTGTGTTTCACCTCACAAGAGCAACAAGGGGCTTATTGCTTTTGAGGACAGGGCAAAGATGTGCGAGCTTGCCTTTGCAAAAGAAATTGAAGACGGTAAATTTGAAATAAGCGACATAGAAAAGCGTATGGGCGGTACAAGCTACACGATAAATACTATCCGTGAGCTTAAAAGACAGTACCCCGACGATGCTGTGTTCTATCTGATAATCGGCGGAGATATGCTGTTCTATTTCGATAAGTGGTATCGCTATGAGGCGCTTCTCGGCGAGTGCAAGGTGGTAGCCGCCGCAAGAGAAAACAGCGAATACAGCGATATGTGTGAATATGCCGCAGAAATGGGCAGAATAAAGGTACTTAATCTTCACGTCACCGAGGTAAGTTCGACCGAGATCCGTGAAAAGCTGAAAAACGGTGAAAGTATAACAGGGCTTGTACCCGAAGCGGTTGAAGACTATATAAAGGAACGTGGTCTTTATGTGTGAGAAGCAGAGTAAGGACGAACAGCGTTATGCCGATAAATATGCGGACTATGTGAAAATGCTGAAAAATACGCTCTCAAAGAAGCGTTTTACGCACAGTATGAATGTTGCCTCAATGTGTCTGGCACTTGCGAAAAAGCACGGCGGCGACGAGGAAAAGGCATATCTTGCAGGACTTCTTCACGATATAAAAAAGGAGGAAACTCCGAATGCGATGAAATCGCAGGCGATACTGAGCAATATGGACGTGAGCGACGAGGAGCTTTATACCCCGGCACTCTGGCATGGTCCTGCGGGAGCGTATCATATATCGAAAAATCTCGGTATAAAGGATATTGATATTCTGAATGCGGTGCGTTATCACACGGCAGGCAGGGCTGATATGTCGCTTCTTGAAAAGATCGTTTACTTAGGTGATCTGACAAGCGCCGACAGAAGTTATAAGGATGTTGAAAAATATCGGGAGATGAGCTTTGAGAATCTTGACAACGCTATGTACAATGCGTTAAAATATTCTATAGGCGAAACGCTCGGCAAGGGCGGAGTAATACCGCCTTGCACGATAGAAGGATATAATTTTTACACAAAGCTCATGAGAGCAAGAAAAAGTGAAACAGAAAGGAAAAATCCTAAGAATGACTGATATAGAGATTCTGAAAGAGGGCATCAAGGCTCTCGATTCAAAAAAGGCAGATGATATAAAAATTCTCAAGGTGCGTGACCTCACGATCCTTGCAAACTATTTCGTAATAGTAAGCGGTTCAAGCTCAACGCAGGTAAAGGCGCTTGCAGACGAGGTGGATTTCAGACTCGGCGAAAAGGGCGAAGAGCCTAAATCCATAGACGGCAAGGCAAGCGGTAACTGGATAGTACTTGACTATATAGACGTTGTTTTCCACGTTTTCTATAAAGAAACGAGGGATTTCTACGACCTTGAAAGGCTTTGGCAGGACGCTGAGGAAGTTGATGTAAAGCAGTTTCTTGATTGAAAATCGGAATAATCTGCAAGAATTTTTACGAAATTTTCAAAAACGTATTGACAAAGTCGGTACGATATTGTATAATACTAGCATACATCTTTATAAAATTTGTATGAGTTATAACCTGTGCCATTTGGCAAAGGGAGGGATATAGATGGCAGAAGTACGTTTAGGCAAAAATGAATCTTTAGATACAGCTCTCAAGCGTTTCAAGAGATCATGCGCCAGAGACGGCGTCCTCGCAGAGGTTCGTAAAAGAGAACACTACGAAAAACCTTCGGTAAAGCGTAAGAAGAAATCCGAGGCTGCTCGTAAGCGCAAGTTTAAGTAATTAATTACTTACGGTAATAAAAGGCGGACAAGGTTAGCCTCATGCTGACGCTTTGTTCGCCTTTTAATTTTTTATTAAAGGATACGGTATGATTTTTAAACCGCAGATTTGGATAAATTCAGTTCTCGACATAGACGAGGGCTTTCTTGATAAATATAATATAAAGGCGCTGGTGCTTGACCTTGACAACACGCTTTCGATGCACGGGAATCCTGCCGCCGAAAACGGCGTGCCCGAGTGGCTTGAGCGTATGAAAAAAATGGGAGTGCCGATGCGCATAGTGTCGAACAACACAAACAAGCGTGTAGCACCGCTTGCCAAAAAGCTGGGACTTCCGTTTACCGCAAACGGTTGCAAGCCCCTTACATTTGGCATATCAAAGGCTATAAAGATAATGGGCGTACCGAAAAAACAGGTGGCTGTCGTAGGCGATCAGATATTCACAGATATAATCGCAGGGAATATCAAGGGCGCGGTGTCAGTGCTTGTTGAGCCTTTCCATATGGAAAGTGCGTGGACGTTCAGACTGAAAAGAAAAGCCGAGAGTTTGTTTTTCCACAGGGACTACTCGAAGCTTAGAACCAAGGAGAAAAAGTAATGGCTGTTAAATTCGGACCGGGCGGAAATTCGCTGAGCTTCGGCAAGAAGAAATTTCCCGATGAGCTGCCGGCATATCTTGCATCTATGGACCTTGACTGTTACGAGGTTGAGTGTGGAAGAGGAGTACGCATAGCGGCGGCAACTTACGAAAAGTTACCCGTACTTGCCCGTGACAACAATATAACCGTAACGCTCCACGCCCCGTATTTCATCTCGCTTTCAAGCGTTGAGGCTGAGAAGCGTGACAACAGCGTAAACTATATTATGGATTCGCTGAGGGCAGCCGACAAGCTTGGAGCTACCAAGGTAGTAGTACATTCCGGCTCATGCTCAAAGATGACAAGGGCAGAAGCGCTGTACCTTGCAAAGCAGACGCTTGAAAAGGCTGTTGCCGAAAGAAAGAGCGAGGGACTGAAAGCTGTAATCTGTCCCGAAACTATGGGCAAAATTAATCAGCTCGGAACGCTTGAAGAAGTAATCGAACTGTGCACTCTGGATGAAGAAATGCTTCCCTGCGTTGATTTCGGACATCTGAACGCCAGAACGCTCGGCGGTATAAAAACAATAGACGACTACGCAGCAATGCTCGACAGCATTGAAAACAAGCTCGGACATGACAGGCTTTCACAGATGCACGTTCACTTCTCAAAGATAGAATATACCTCCGGCGGAGAAAGACGGCATCTGACATTTGAAGATACAGTATACGGACCGCTGTATGAACCGCTTTGTGAGCTGTTCGCCGAGAGAAGCCTTGACTGCACGGTTATCTGCGAATCGGACGGAACACAGGCAGAGGACGCATCAGCTATGAAAAAAGCATACCTCGGCTATTTAAAATAAGGACGGAAAAGAAAATGAAGATACTTGTAATGAACGGACCCAACTTAAACCTGCTCGGCGAACGTGAACCGTCGGTATATGGCGACAATTCGCTTGCGGCAATAAATGAAAGACTGAAAGACTGTGCCGAGAAGAACGGCGCAGAGATCGACTTTTTCCAGTCAAACCACGAGGGCGCACTGATCGACGCACTTCATGACGCAAGACTGAAATATAACTGCATTATCTTCAATGCAGGTGCATATACACATTACAGCTACGCTATAAGGGACGCAATTGCGGCGATAAAGATACCTGTAATTGAAGTCCATATGTCGAATGTTCACGCAAGAGAAGAGTTCAGACATCATTCGGTAATATCACCCGTGTGCAAGGGAACTATAGCAGGTTTCGGCGAAAAGAGCTATATGATGGCGCTGTTTTATGCACTGAATATGGATTGATGCGGATTTGGTTAAGTAAACTGATTGATTTTCAGTTAATATTTAAGAGTTAAAATTATCGTTTAGATAAATGCGGTTTTTGCCGCAACGGAGGAAATATGGTTAAGAATGCGGGAAATATAGCGAAGCTTGCGGATAATCTTGCCGATGAAAGGCACGCGGCGCTTATAACATCAGATATAAGCAGAAGATATTTCAGTGGATTTACATCGTCAGCCGGTATGATACTTGTAACAAAAGAGGTAAGCTATCTGCTTATTGATTTCCGTTATTTTGACAAGGCAAAAGAGCGCGTCACAGACTGCGAGGTAGCGCTTCTTGAAAACGCAAAGAGTCAGCTTATGAGTCTGCTTATAAAGCACGGTATAACGACCGTAAGTATTGAAAGCAGTGCTATGACGGTAACTGAGCTCGACAGATACAAGGCAAACTATTCATTCATAAAGTTTGACAGCTCACGCGAGCTTTCCGATATGATTGAGAAAATGCGTGTTATAAAAACTCCCGAAGAGATTGAGAAGATAGTAAAGGCGCAGAGAATAGCGGAAAAGGCTTTCTCGAGATTGCTCCGTGACATAAAGCCCGGACAGACGGAAAAGCACGTTGCGGCGCTGCTTGAATATTATATGGCTGAGTACGGCTCGGACGGGAAATCATTTGATACCATTGCGGCATCCGGTGTAAATTCCGCTTCACCCCATGCAGTGCCTACCGAAAAAAAACTTGAAAACGGTGATTTTCTGACGCTTGACTTCGGTGCAACCTATGACGGTTATCACTCGGATATGACAAGAACGATAGCAATCGGCAAAGTTACCGAAGAGATGAAGAGAATGTATGACGCTGTGCTGTTTGCAAATCTTGACGCTATGAAAGCTATCCGTGCCGATATAAGCGGTAAGGTTGTCGACAGTGTGGCAAGAGCCACACTTGATGCGTGGGGCTACGGAAAATATTTCGGGCACGGACTGGGTCACGGTGTAGGACTTGAAATACATGAAGCGCCGACAGCCTCGCCGTCATCGCAGTATATGCTCAAAGATGGTATGATACTTACAGATGAACCCGGTGCGTATATTTCCGGCAAATTCGGCGTAAGAATTGAAGATATGGTGGTAGTCACAAATGACGGTTGCCGCAATCTTACAGAAACCACAAAGGAACTTATAGTCATCAACTGATACGGAGGGATACATATATGCTTACAGGCTTGTTTTTTGCTATATCGGGCTACCTGCTCGGCAGTATTCTGTTTGCAAGCATTATTTCAAAACTGTTTCACAAGGACATAATATCAAAAAGTCCCGACAAGAATTACGGAACTGCTAACGCGTTCCGTTACGGCGGTGTATTGTGCGGCGCATTGACGCTGCTGTGCGATATGGGCAAGGGCTTTCTGCCTGTGTTTATCTATATGCACACGGAAAATCCGTCAGAGGTCATGCTTCCTATCGTGCTTGTTGCGCCGGTAATAGGTCATATTCTGCCCATATTCTCAAAATTCAAGGGCGGAAAGGCTATTGCGGTCACATTTGGCTCTCTTGCGGGTATGTGGCCCAACTGGACTACCGTACTGACGCTGTGCTTCTTCTTCATTCTGTTTATGACGCTTATAAAGATAACTCCTCATTGCTACTGTACTATTATTACCTACTGCTGTACAACGCTTGTATCATTCTTTATAGAGCCTGTGAAGGCAGTGTCGATAGGTATGCTTATGATAACTGTCGCCTGCTCGATAAAGATGCTCAGCGTTCCCGAAGAGCGTGAAAAATTTGACGTAAGATGGCTATGGAAGCACTGATATTATCATGCAGTACGGGCGGCGGACACAACTCTGCCGCCCGTGCCGTCAAGGAAGAACTTCTCAGCCGGGGTCATAATGCGGTAATGCTGGATCCGTATACGCTTGATCCGACATGGAAGGCGGCTCACGTCGGCAGCTTCTATGTGTTTACGGCGAAATATTTTCCTTACGCATTCGGTGCAGCATATAATCTCGGTATGCGGCTGTGCCGTCTGCCGATGATAACCTCGCCTATGTATTTTGCCAATCGTAAAACGGCAAGGAAGCTGGGTGAGTATCTGAAGGAAAACCGATATGACGTGATAGCAATGACGCATTTTTATGCGGCTGAAATGATTACATATCTGAGGCGTAAGGGATACGACCTACCTCCGACGGTTTTTATAGGTACGGACTATACCTGCACTCCGTTTACGATGGAAACACAGTGCGATAAGTATGTAATTCCCGCCGAGGATCTGTGCGACGATTACATAAAGCAGGGAGCGACAAGAGAACAGCTATTGCCTTACGGAATTCCTGTAAGCCGTGTGTTCGAGCCGGAAGAAACCGATATTGCCGCACTGCGAGGTCAGCTCGGCTTACATCCGGATAAGCTATGTGTGCTTGCTACGGGCGGAAGTATGGGAGCCGGCAATATGAAACGACTTACAGCTAAACTCATACGTTACGGCAAGGAAAATCCCGATACGCAGTTTGTTATAATCTGCGGTACAAATAAAAAGCTGCAGAAAGCTCTGTCGGATAAAACCGCAGGCAACGATCGGTTTAGTATCATCGGTTTTACCGACAGAATGAACGATTATATGGCGGCGGCAGACGTATTTATAACTAAGCCCGGAGGTCTCAGTTCGACCGAGGCGGCGGTAACAGGCTTGCCTATGATACATATGTCATCTATCCCGGGCTGTGAAACAAGAAATCTCAGATATTTTGAAAGTCACGGTATGAGTCTGCCGTTAAAACATATAAGCATTGAAAAAGCTCTTGACAGGCTGAAAAACAAGCAGGAACGCACAGATATGATAAATAACCAGCGCAGGTATGTTTCGTCATCGGCGTGCAGAATATGTGACCTGCTTGAACAAATGGCAGAAAAATCGGATAAGGATAAAAAGGTATGATGATATGAATATACAGATTTTCGGAAAATCAAAGTGCTTTGACACGAAAAAAGCGGAGCGATATTTCAAGGAACGCGGTATAAAATTCCAGTTTATCGACATATTATCTAAAGGAATGTCAAAGGGTGAATTCAACAGCGTATCGGCGGCTGTCGGCGGTTATGAAAATCTCATCGACACATCTTCAAAGGCATACAAGGACAGTACAATGCAGTATCTTGCCTACGAGGAAGATAAAATAGAAAAGCTTCTTGAAACCCCCGCTATGTTTAAAACTCCTGTGGTCAGGAACGGCAGACAGGCAACTGTCGGTTATCAGCCTGATGTGTGGAAAAAGTGGGAGTAAATTAAACTGATATAAGACGAAATATCTTATATGCTGATGAAAACGCCGGAATGTTTGCGACTCAAATCGCATAACAAAGCCGTTTAAATAAATAACGAAACTTTTTTAAAAAAAATTATAAAAAACGCTTGACAAATTGTACAGAAGCGTGTATAATATAATAGTCGCTTGAAGAGAGCGCAAAAACTTCGGCAAACGGAGTAAGGAAACAAGGTAATCTTGAGGTGGTAATCTCAGGATGCAACATGGAAGCTTAGCTCAGCTGGGAGAGCATCTGCCTTACAAGCAGAGGGTCATAGGTTCGAGC